>JAEEGI010000324.1_pt1 | contig 190851 bp, 165 predicted proteins | sample 8958751 | NCBI WGS metagenome assembly JAEEGI01 (sample SAMN16246545, study PRJNA631951) | gut metagenome | biome: gut microbiome; feature: rumen; material: KS-attached | host: Bos | place: Iran: Karaj | collected 2018-10 | reverse complement strand
AGGATATCAGTGTCATTCTATGTGGATGACTATGTCCCTAAACCACAACAGCAGCAAGCCTCCGCTCCGGCTGATGAACTCAAGAATCTCGCGAAAGGAATATTCAAGAAGCTATTCTGATCAGGATCAATTTTTTATGGAAAATGCGTAGCAAAATCTGCTACGCATTTTCTGTACTACGCTAGCTTAATTGGCTACACATTTTTATATTGTGCTGATAATCAGCTATTTCCAAAATTCATCTCCAGCGCCAGGCAGGCGGCGCTGAACAGAAGTCAAAACACGCAAAGGCCTTCCCTTCTGAGGCTGAAACCATCGATCCAACCTGTGAACCAGCATCCATTTTTGTGAAGTACCTGGACAAGATCCTAGATAACCTCCAGTAACTTGTCGATGTCGGCCATCGATGACGACAATTGCTCAACAACTTTCATTACTGTACCGAGAAATGGGACAACCAGCTGATACCTTTGTGCCAGAACTCAAAACACACACAGCAATGGAAAAGAAGAACATCACCCTCAAGACCCAGGTTTACAACCTCGTTATCCTCGACAAATCGGGCTCTATGGAGTCTATTCGCAAGGAAGCCATAGACGGTTACAATGAGACCCTCGGTGCTATTCGCACCGCCCAGCTTAAACACATGGACACTCAAGACCACTTCGTCTCTCTGGCCGCTTTCTGTGACTGTGGAATCGATATGATCTACGACAAGACGCCCATTAAGGACGCCGACAAACTTACCAAGAAGCAGTATGAGCCCTGCTGCTGCACACCACTCTTTGATGCTATCGGTAAGACTGTCAAGAAACTCAAGGCTGACATTAAAGACATAGAAGATGCTGCTGTTCTCGTAACTATCATTACTGACGGCTACGAGAATTCGTCCAAAGAGTGGACCGGGGCCGCCATCAAGAAACTCATCGACGAATGCAAGGAAGATGGTTGGATGTTCTCCTTCATTGGCGCTGGCGAAGATGTTGTGAAGGTAGCCACTACCATCTCCATCACCAACACGGTCGTTTGGGAGCAGACGACGGAAGGAACGAAGGAGATGTTCGAGAACGAAAACGATGCCCAGTCCCGCTTCTATGACAAGATGGCGGCCCCTTGTTGTGCCTCTGCCTCGGTAGCTGACCGCAAGAGGATGCGAAAGCAGTTCTCCGAGGAATACTACGACAAGAATAAAAAGTAGTCTCACTATTGGTTGTCCCGGAAAACGGTACAGGTGTGACGAATAATAATTATATTTGCTAAGCGAACCAATACGTTGCACCTTACACACCACACTATTAGCATCTAAGACTCTCCGACTGATGAACCTTGGCTGGATAGATTTCTCGGATAGTGACCGGAAGAAAACCATGGATGTGCTGCGTCTGTTCCAGGAACAGGGCGCAGTGGATGAACTCGGCATAGGTGTGATTAGGGATGGATTTGCTAATTATTTCTTTCCTGGAACATCAACCATCCAGACTCGTGCGAAATACTTCTTCATCATACCCTATGCTATGATGGATACTGTGGCGGATTCTCGGGTAATCTCAGTTCCGAATGCTCTTCGCAGGCTGGACGAGATTGAACAAGAGTCCGCCTCCATTCTCAAGAAGAACAGCGGTGATCTGGGAGTTATCGGTGCCACCGTTCTACCGAAGTGGGTGGTTCGCCCTCCATCCACCATCTACTGGAACGGTCTCCGCACGCTTGGGATATTCAACGGTGGCCTGCTGCAGAACATGACCATTTCCGAGTATTTCCGTCTTGCCCTCAAATTAAGGGATGAGAAGAAAGCTTCTTATTTGGGGAACAGAAAGGAAGAGGCCGAAGAGAACGACAAGGATGATGCAGACGCAGGAGATTTCCGGTTCCGGAATTTCTGGCAACTCCCCTACCTGCATAACTGGAAAGATCAACTGACTATAGAATTAACGAAGGAAGAATCGGATTATCTTTCAACAAAGATTAAGATTTCCTGCCCTCAATCGGTGTTCGCATTCATCTTAAGAGGCAACGTCGATATTGAGCAGTATGATGATTTCTCGGCATTCTCTTATGACCTCAAGCCGTTGTTGGATGATGAGAATGCATCCATGTTGGAATTGGCCGACCGTTTTAATGACTTTATCTCACTTGCCCAGATACGATACAACCTGATACTATCAGACGGACAGAACAGCGATGCATTATCTAGATGGAGTGACGTGAAAGATAATGCTATCATTTATGCAGAACACGTGGATCTCGATGCCATCTTTTCCCGTCTTCATCTGCATAACCCGGGACTTCGCGATTTCCTTCGGAAATTCCGCGATGCAGTTTTATCTCAAGATTGGGAGACGGCTGACGGTGTTGTCATCAAGCAGGAGGTTCGTATCAAGGGCGCTCGCGCTAAACTGAGGAATAAGAGCAAATACTCCCCCGATAGATGGATCGGGGGTTACAGGCTGGATTACCGGTTCACGGACGCCCGCAGACTCATCATGGACATCAGAAAAGGAGGCGGCCATGTTTAAGCCCAAGGAAGAAAGGTTGAACTATGGGCAGATTTTGATGCCGCCCGTAGGCTATTCACTTGTCCGGGCCGTGGGAACGACTTATTCCCTGGATCTGGAGACCCTGATGTCCGTATGCATAGCGCTTGGAATCCAGGAAAGTACGGACAGTTCTCTTGCGAATAATCCATTTGCTGTTCTTAAATCTCTCCAAAGCCTTTCCGACAAGCTTCTCGTCTTCTGTGAAGCGGGTCAGATTACCGCCATGCAACCGGAGAGATCCCCTTTGATGCTGCTTCTTGACAAGGTAATCGTCCCGGTGAAACTGAGGGAAATTAAAGGAACGGGGTATCCATCGTTCCACCCCAAGACCTGGACTCTTCAATATGAGGATGCGGCGGGGAATCAGTTTTTCCGCTTTGTCGTTTTGAGTCGCAACCTCACTTTCGACCGGAACTGGGATGTCGCCGTGAGCCTTGATGGCAAAATGACCGGAAAGGAGCATAAATCGTCCTCCCCCATTGTTGACTTCTTGGAATTCCTGAAATACAACGCCCTGGATGGCGTATCTATGAAAACGGAGAAGCGTAGGATTCTGAACGGACTGATACAGGAGCTGCCCTTCGTTCAATTCAGTCTTGATGATAAACGCTTTCTTGACTTCGAGATCATCCCGCTTGGAATCGGCGGGAAAGAGATAGACGACGACCCTCTGATGTGGGATTCGTTCCATGATCTGCTTGTATTGTCACCGTTTGTATCTACTGGTGTATTACGTTCCTTTGATCAGCGGCGATTGCTGAAAGATACAAGAAGACACCTCATCACTCGTACGACTGAACTCTATAAAATCGCCGGTTCGCTCTATACCTTCAAAGTGTTCGCAATGAAGGATACCGTGGTGGAAGGAGAAGAGCTGGTATCTGATGATGAATCTTCAAAAGTACAGCAGCAGGATATTCATGCTAAGATGTACCTGATGACGAAAGGCTCCAACTCTTCCTTGTATCTTGGCTCCATGAATGCATCAGAGAATGGCTTGCACCGGAATGTAGAGATGCTTCTGAAGCTGTCAGCGTATCGTTACTACCTGAACATGGACTCAATAGAGGCCGACCTTTTCGGCCCTGATTCAAAGGGTAATCCGTTCGAGGAAGTAGACTTGTCGACTATTGATGCAGATACTCCTGAAAAGGAAGAGAAAGATGCGCTTGAACGGGTTATCAAGGGTATTTGCCGCCTGAGAGCTAAAGCCGTAGCCGTTCCCGCGGGTGACAAATACAATGTCACCGTTTCGTTTTCCTGCCCGCGAGGCGGTTTCCCTGATGCTGAAATAGCTCCTGCCAGGACCGTCCGCACACAGCAGCTTGACGAGCAGGTGGTTTTCGATGGAATAAGTGCTCTTGAACTGACCGAACTCTACCGGATCACAGTGAAAGGGGAAACGGACAGCATAACCAGAATGATCTTGATTCCCACGGAGATGCCCTCGGACCGCGATGACATGGTAGTCAGAAGCATCCTGAAAGACAAAAGGGCTTTCGTGGATTATCTGGCCTTCATCCTGGGTGACGATTATGTACTCAGCGCGATGGAGATGGAAACTTCCATGACTCTGTCAGACTCGAGTAGGTTTTCTGCAGAAGATGGTCTTCCTGCAATCTACGAGAAGATGCTTAAGACAGCATACACCGATCCGGAGCGTTTGAGGGAAATCCGTATAGTGATGGACCGGATTTCGGACAACGACATCATTCCTGATGAGTTTGTCAAGATGTATGAAACTTTTGCCAAAACCCTGAGACTGAAATGAAATCCATAGACATACAGATACAGGAGGTCGAGGCAAAAACCATGGCTATGCTGAAGGATTTTCAGCGTGCAACCGTGGAAAGGATTGAGGCTCTTTATTGGGAAGGTCAGAAACGGGTTCTTGTCGCTGACGAGGTCGGTCTAGGTAAAACGCTCATTGCCCGTGGTGTCATCGCAAAGATGGCAAAAATGAGATATCTGGAAGATGATCCCCTATTCAAGGTCGTTTACGTCTGCTCTAACCAGAATATTGCCAGGCAGAACATCCGGAAATTGGACATCTTCAAAACCGGTTACGATGATATAGCTGAGACCCGCCTCTCCATGCAGCACCTCAAGGCCGAGGAGCAGGAAATCGCGGCAAAAGAGAAAGGACAGTATATCGAACTGATACCGTTAACCCCCCAGACATCTTTCCGTGTTACCCAAGGAGCCGGAAGTATGGATGAACGCGCTCTTATGTTCTCGGTTCTGTCATGGTTGTCTGCTTTTCAGGAGGATTCAGAGCTTCGGAACAAACTCAATTATGCTCTTCAGTTCGGAGTGAAAGATGAAGGCTGGAACTGGCGCGTTTGGGGTGGATACAATGCCTATACGAAACGTATCCAGAGATGCCATGACCGAACCTCTGGGTTGTACCCGGGAAGTGTTCTTGCGGAGGTCAAGGCAAGTTCTGTTTATCAAGAGATGATGGACTACCTTACGGGAAGGCTGAATGTCAGTAATACTGTTCAAGGTGATTATGGACTGATTTGCAAATTGCGTCGCCTTTTTGCAGAAATAAGCGTCGGCAGGTTGAATCCTGACCTTGTCATCATGGATGAGTTCCAACGCTTCCGTTTCTTGATCGAGAATCAGGATATGGATTCCAAATTGTTGACCGACAGGTTTCTGACTGACAAGTCTGACGATGTTCAGGATCTCGTGAGGGTCCTCCTCCTATCCGCAACACCGTACAAGCTATACTCAACACCGGAAGAGATCCAGGATTCGGGAGAAGACAGCCACTACGCGGAGTTCATGTCCGTGATGAAGTTCCTTATGCAGGATGATGCCGCATATTCTGACTTCAAAACTGTCTGGTCTGACTATTCGCATTCACTTAGGGAACTGTCCACCGGCGACGTTTCAGTGCTTTCCATGAAGAAGAATAAGGCCCAGGATGCGATGTATTCTTGCATGTGCCGCACAGAAAGGAATTCCGTCATGGATAGTGGCGACTACATCGATGATGCGACCAAGAACAATCATCTGTCCATTGAAGAAGGCGACATCCTCGCATATCTAGATGTTCAACGTGTATTAGAGAAAACAGGACTACGCATTTCCCTCCCCGTCGATTACGTGAAGAGCTGCCCGTACGTTTTCTCCTTTATGCAGAACTACGAGGCCAAGAAGAAACTGGTAGAGTACTTCAGGAAGCATCAAGAAGATGTTGAAGTTGTCAGGAGCAAGTGGCTGTGGCTTAATAAGAAGACAGTTAACAAATATGGCCAGCTTCCTCCTGTAAACGCTCGTTTTGAACGGCTGAAGAAGGAATCGATCGATCTCAAATCTGCTCTTTTGATGTGGGTCCCTCCAACCAGACCATATTATGCACCACAAGGTGTTTTCAAAGGTGTGGAGTCATTCTCCAAGATCCTCGTGTTTTCCTCATGGGAAATGGTTCCTAAGATGATTGCTAGTCTCCTTTCTTACGAGGCGGAACGACTATCCATAGGAAAGCTCGGCGGCGAATACTTTTCTGAGAGGAGGTATCCCCAAGGACGTCTTACCTTCAAGATCGCAGCGGGCAGGGCCGCATCCATGTCCTTGCTGTCCTTGGTTTATCCCAACCAGGCCTTGGCAAGCCTTTACAACCCTCTGGAGTATATCAATTCCGGTATAACTGACGTAAAGGTAATCGAACGTGACCTTCGGGAGAAAGTACGAGGATTATTGGCCCCCTATAGAGAGAAACAGCAGGTTGATACTGGACTTCCAGACAATACCTGGTATTATCTCGTCCCGATGCTTTTTGACGGCAAGGAGAAGATTAGACAATGGTTGGAACAGACCTCCTCCGACGAAAAGGGTTTCAATGCACATAAGGAGGCTCTATTGGCTTTGCTTGATGAACCTCTTTCGCTCGGTAAAGAACCGGATGATCTGGAGGAGACAATCGTGGATATGGTTTTAGGCTCCCCTGCCATCTGTGCTCTAAGAGCATACGAAGGGAACACTACGAGGGCTACACAATTGGCAAAGGTGTTCCGTCGTCGTTTCAACACGCCCGACGCCACGGCCATTGTTGAACTGGCTTATAGCCGACGGAAGGATGACGACGCTCACTGGCAGGATGTGCTTCGCTATTGCAAGGATGGGAATTTCCAGTCGATGCTGGACGAATACTTCCATCTGATCAAAGAAGGTGATACGCTTGACGAGAAGAGACATCAACAAATCATTGATGCTCTGACACTTCACACGGCTTCACCGGAGGTGGAATCGTTCAATGAATTCAGGGCCAGGATAAGTGGAGATAGATCTTCCAAAGAAAGGAAGATGCGATCAAATTATGCGGTTGCTTTCGGTCAGACACGTGGAGAAGCCGAAGGGGTCGTGAATAGGAAAGATAGCATTCAGGGATCTTTCAACAGTCCCATGCGTCCTTTCGTCCTCGCTACCACTTCTATCGGGCAGGAAGGACTGGACTTCCATCTCTACTGCAGAAAGATAATGCACTGGAATCTGCCAAGCAACCCCGTGGAACTTGAGCAGCGCGAGGGGCGAATCAATCGCTTCAAGTGCCTTGCTATCAGGGAAAACGTTGTCCGGAAATTTGGGACCATTCCATTTACATCTGACGTTTGGCAGGAAATGTTCGATGCGGCCGAGCAGGAGAAGGGAGAGAACCAGTCCGACTTGATTCCGTTCTGGTGTTTCGGCAAGGATCAGGAAGTGAAGATCGAGCGTCTTCTTCCATTCTATCCCATGAGTCGTGATGAGAGCAATTACTCACATCTCATTAAGATTTTGAATTATTACCGTCTGACTTTGGGCCAACCCCGACAGGAAGAACTGCTGGAGTATGTTTTCAGCGAAGTGCGTGATGCGGCACAACTCAAACAACTGTTCATAGACCTATCACCTTTCAGTAGGACACAATAACACTAGATATGAAACCGTCACTTATTTTCTCCCAATATGTTTGGCTGGTAAACACGCTTCGCCGATACAACCGTATGACGCTCGAAGAGTTGAACGACAAGTGGATACGTGACGAAGTCGCGGAAGGGAATCCGCTTTCCCGTTCCACATTCAATCGCCATCGTGACGCAGTGTTGGATATGTTCGGCGTTATCATCGAATGCGATGCTCAGGATGGTTACCGGTACTACATTGACAACCCTGAAGTCCTGGACGATGATTCTCTGGAGCGCTGGATGCTTAATTCGCTGACGGTAGGCTCCGTCCTTGCTGACAGCGAGTCAATCCATGATCGCATCATTCTGGAGAACGTACCTGCTGGTGAGGAGCATCTGCAAACGCTTATTAAGGCAATTAAGTCTGGTAATAAGGTCAGGGTAGAATATGCTCGTTTTGGCCACAGTAGCTACTGTATCGATGTGGCACCATACGCTCTGAAGTTCTGGCATCAGCGTTGGTATCTGCTCGCTTCAAATGGGAAGTACCTCATAACCTATGCTTTAGACAGGATGCAGGATGTTCGTCTATTGGAAGATAAGTTCAAATTGCCTGAGGATTTTTCTGCAACAGCTTTCTTCAACGAATTCTATGGCGTATTGACAGATACCTCTATCCCTCTGCAGCACGTTCGCATTCGCACTCGTGGCTATACTACGAATTACGTGCGCACATTGCCATTCCACCACTCTCAGAAGGAAGTTGAAACCACAGAAGAGTATTCTGTCTTTACGTTGGATATAAGGCCGACCTACGATTTTGTTGGCGCTATAGCTGCATCAAGTGAGGAATTGGAGGTCCTTGAGCCTTCCGCACTGCGGAGTGAGGTCATTGAATGGCATAAAAGAGTCTTGGATAGTTATCAAAGGATATAATGAACTGATATGATCAAAAAAGAAAACATCGAAATGGTTCCTGTGAACCGGCGCAAATTCATACTTTCCAGTTCTCCTATACCTGAGGACAGGGGTTATAATTATGAACAAGTTCGTGAGATGCTGGAGTATGTGGCAGAGAATGTTGACGCTGAAGAATTCTATGATCCGGATTTCGTGAATGATATCGGTACCTTCTTCGAGGATGGGGTGGGTGTCGAAAAAGACATCGAGCAGGCAGTATACTGGTACGAACGAGCTGTAGAGTTAGGTGATGATCTGGCAAAGAGCAACCTTGCCGATATTCTTCGCAAGGGCTCCCAGGGTTATCCGAAGGACCTCAAACGTGCCTTTGAACTCTACAAGTCCTGCGGTCTCACTTATGCTTTCTATCGTGTGGGAGAGTTCTATGAGAATGGCTGGGGCGTAGATAGGGATCTGGAAAAAGCTAAGGAATATTATCGTGTTGCCTACCGTGAGAATCATCCGCTAGCACGCAGGAAACTCTATCAGTTCGATTTTTTGCATCAATAGCATAATAATCCAAATTATTTGGGGCTGTGCCGCTTTTTGGTACAGCCCCATTTTATTTTTGTCTCAGAAACCATAAATGTTTATGAATCATGAGAACAAAAGAAAACAAACTCGTCAAGAAAGAGCATCTGACTAACTTTCATATTGCCGGATTCGGCTACTGGGAAGGTTGCGAGGCCTTCGAACATCTGAAGATCGGAACCAAATTGGAGCTGGTGCGTGAAGCCGACAATCCCTTTGACCCTTATTCGGTAGCCATCTACTACGGTGAGTACAAACTGGGATTCATTCCTCGCGGATCCAACCATGACATCTCAAAATACCTGGACATGGGTCTTGATGACATCTACGAGGTAAGGATTACCAGGATTACCCCTGATGTTGATCCAGAGAATCAGGTCGAAGTCATTGTCTACATTGTAAATCAAAGCGATCTGACAACATACGAATAGTGAATAATGTGATACTAGGAAACATTGGTATGAAGCAATTTGTCCCAACTGGAGGCAACTTTCCCAGATAATGAAAGGAGTTACAGAGATTGATTTGAGCTATAGAAATGAGTTTACCTCATATGAAGCGTAATCGAGATTTACCATTACCTGGAGCCTGTCAAGGCTATAATCCACAACTTGTGCCGGGTTTTCTTTATTGTCGAATGTCAAATGCATGTGGCTTTGGAATCGGCAGTTGGGAAATTATGGTTGTAATAGATCCCGAGAAACTGGAATACAACGACAATGTCTATCTTACGGGGCGTTATGAAAACAATCTTACTGGAGACTATGTGGAGTTTCTCGAGAAGAATGGTATTCACCTTAGAGCTAAGGTGCTTAGAACAATCTTGCGACTTTACAAAAGTGAAGAGTTTAGGAAATTCACAGAGATAGTTCCTATTTCAAGAGTCTGTGATACAGATTATTCCACGTATGAGATATGTAACACATCAGACCGTATATATCTTTATATGGAGAGATTTAACTTTTATAAGGGAATTGCTTTCCCAAGGGATGAATACCAGCGATCCGCTCGGAAATGGACAAAAGGACTAAGGGGAATATACAAAAAAGCATATCCATCGTATATTGTATGGAAGTTCAAGAACTGTTAGGTTAGTACTTGAGATCAATTATTGATACCTGTCACTTCAATATGGATTTATGATTATGAGGATAATGAGGGCGGTGTAACGGTTGAACCGTAGACATATGAAAATGGAAGCGGTTGAAAATCAATGTTTTGCGAGAAATGTGTAGTGAAATAAGCTACACATTATTTATATTGTACTGATAATCAGCTATTTCCAGGAAACGCTTCTGAGTACTACGTGGTGCCGCCCCGCTCGGGCTACTCTCTCTCTTGATTTTGGGTAAGGTAGATAATAACGGTCGGGACCTTGCCGGGTGAAACGGCCATCTATGCCACTCGGTGGCACTTTCCTTAGGCAAGGTCCCCAGCACATAATTAGACCTTGCCGGGAATAAACAAACGAGGGCGCCTTTTCGGGCGCCCTCGTTATTCTTAGATCCTTCGCTGCGCTCAGGATGACAACCTGAATGCGCTCAGGATGACAGTGTACTACTTCCCGGCGAGGCGGGCGTAGGTGCCATAGCGGACCTTGGCGAATTCCTCGGTGAGGGTCAGGAGTTCCTGAGCCCTGTCGGGGAACAGTTTGTACAGGGATGCGAACCTTACCTCACCCTTCAGGAAGTCCTGGAACTTGGTCCAGTCAGGCTCCTTGGAGTCGAGGGAGAACGGGTTCTTGCCCTGGGCCTCGAGATCCGGGTTGTACCTGTAGAGGTGCCAGTAACCGCAATCCACGGCGAGCTTCTCTTCTTTCTGGCTCAGTCCCATACCGGCCTTAAGACCGTGGTTGATACAAGGGGCGTAAGCGATGATGAGGGAAGGACCGTCGTAAGCCTCGGCCTCCTTGATGGCGTTGAGGTATTGTGCGGGAGAGGCTCCCATTGCGACCTGGGCCACATAGACATAACCATAGCTGATGGCCATCATGCCGAGATCCTTCTTGCGGATCTTCTTACCTGAAGCGGCGAACTTTGCGATGGCGCCGGCCGGAGTGGACTTGGAGCTCTGACCACCGGTGTTTGAATAGACCTCAGTGTCAAGAACGAGCACGTTGACATTCTTGCCGGAGGCGAGGACGTGGTCCAGACCGCCGTAACCGATGTCGTATGCCCAACCGTCACCACCGAATATCCACTGGCTACGGGCGGCGATGAAGCGCTTGTACTCGAGAAGCCTTGAGCAGCAGTCGCACTTGCAACCCTCAGCGAGAGGAACGATCTTGTCGGCCACCTCGCGGGTGACAGCGGCGTTCTCCTTGTTGTCGAGCCACTGCTGGGCGAGAGCCTTGATGTCCTCACCGCAGCACTCGCATGTTGTGATCTGGGTCATGATGTTGGCCACAGTCTCGCGGGCGCGGTCGGATCCGATCTTCATTCCAAGACCGAACTCGGCGTTATCCTCGAACAGGGAATTCTGCCATGCAGGGCCGTGTCCCTGTGCATTGACGCAGTAAGGGGAGGCGGGGAAGGAAGCTCCATAGATGGAGGAGCAACCTGTGGCGTTGGCTATCATCATCCTGTCTCCGAAGAGCTGGGTGATATTCTTGATGTAAGGAGTCTCACCGCAACCGGCGCAGGCGCCGCTGAACTCGAAGAGAGGCTGGGCGAACTGGGAGTTCTTCACGTTGGCAGCCTTGTTCACGACATCCTCCTTGTAACCGACCTTGGAGTGGAGCCAGTTGAAGTTCTCCTGCTCCTGGTGCTGGTCGAGGGCGGAAACCATGACGAGGGCTTTCTCCTTGGCAGGGCACACATCCACGCAGTTGCCGCAACCGGTACAGTCATCGACAGAGGTGGCGAGAGCGAAGGTGTATTCCTTCAGAACAGCCTTACCAGCGGTCTTCTTAAGCCCTGCGGGAGCCTTCTCGGCCTCCTCAGCTGTGAGAAGGAACGGACGGATGGCGGCGTGAGGGCAAACGAAGGCGCAGGTGTTGCACTGGATACACTTGTCAGGATCCCAACTGGGCACCATGACGGCGACACCACGCTTCTCGAAAGCGGCGGTACCGGCTGGCATCGTGCCGTCCATGTAAGGCAGGAACGCACTGACAGGCAGCGAGTCACCGTTCTGGGAATTAACCACGTCGGCAATCTCCTTGACGAAAGCGGGGGCGAGACGGTCCTTGTTGGGAGTCTCGAATTTAGCACTGATCTCAGCCCACTCGGCGGGGATTGTGACCTCGGTGTACTCACCACCACGGTCGACGGCTGCATAGTTCATATTCACGACATTCTCACCCTTCTTGCCGTAGCTCTTTACGATGGCGTCTTTCATGTACTTGACAGCGTCCTCGTAAGGGATGATTCCGGTGATCTTGAAGAAAGCGGACTGGAGGATGGTGTTGGTCCTGTTGCCGAGTCCGATCTCAGAGGCGATCTTGGTGGCGTTGATGATGTAGAGCTTGATATGCTTCTTGCCGATGATGGCCTTGACATTCTCGGGTATTCTCTTGACGGTCTCAGCCTCATCCCAGAGGGAGTTGAGCAGGAGGGTGCCGCCGTCCTTGATGCCCTTGAGGACATCGTATTTCTCAAGATATGAAGGAACGTGGCAGGCCACGAAGTCAGGAGTGCTCACAAGGTAAGGGGCCTTTATGGGAAGGTCTCCGAAACGAAGGTGCGAGCAAGTGTAACCGCCGGACTTCTTGGAGTCATAGTCAAAATAAGCCTGGCAGTACTTGGGAGTGTGGCTACCGATGATCTTGATGGTGTTCTTGTTGGCACCGACAGTACCGTCAGAGCCGAGTCCGTAGAACTTGCACTCGGTTGTTCCGGGCTTGACTATTGAGATTTCCTCCTTGAGGACGAGTGACTTGAAGGTCACGTCATCGACGATGCCGATCGTGAAGTCATTCTTGGGCTCCTTGAGCTCGAGGTTGTCGAAGACAGCCACGATCTGGGCGGGAGTGGTGTCCTTTGAGGACAGACCGTAACGTCCACCTATCACGAGCGGAGCGTTCTCCTTGCCCTGGAACAAGGCCTTAACATCCAGGAAGAGAGGCTCTCCGAGAGCTCCGGGCTCCTTGGTCCTGTCGAGTACAGCGATCCTCTTGACGGTCTTGGGGAGTACTTTCATGAAATACTTCTCAGCGAAAGGCCTGTAGAGGTGGACGGTCACCAGACCGTACATCCTTCCCTGGCCGGCGAGGTAGTCGATGGTCTCCTTGATGGTCTCAGTGACAGATCCCATCGCGACGATGATGTTCTCGGCGTCGGGGGCTCCGTAATATGTGAACGGGCGATACTCGCGGCCAGTCAGCTCGCTGATCTCACCCATGTAGCGCGCGACGATATCAGGAACGGCCGCATAGACGTTATTCCTGGACTCGACAGCCTGGAAATACACGTCACCATTCTGGGCGGTACCTCTAGTGACGGGGGCGTCAGGATTCAGGGCCCTGTCGCGGAAAGCCTTCAGAGACTTCTCGCTCACCATGCCCTTGAGGGCCTCCTCATCAAGAGCCTCGATCTTCTGGATCTCGTGGCTTGTGCGGAAACCGTCGAAGAAATGAAGGAAAGGAACGCTCGACTTGATGGCGGCCAGATGGGCGACAGCGGCGATGTCCTGAGCCTCCTGGACAGAACCGGAAGCAAGAAGGGCGAAGCCAGTCTGGCGGCAGGCCATAACGTCCTGATGGTCTCCGAATATGGAGAGGGCGTGTGAGGCGAGCGCGCGGGCGGACACGTGGAAGACACCGGGAAGAAGCTCACCGGCGATCTTGTACATGTTCGGGATCATAAGGAGAAGACCCTGGGAAGCTGTGTAGGTGGTGGTGAGTACACCGGCCTGGAGTGAGCCGTGAACAGCTCCCGAGGCACCGGCCTCGCTTTCCATCTCAGTGACGCTCACGGTCTCGCCCCAGAGGTTCTTTTTCCCGTGGGCTGCCCATTCGTCGATGTTCTCCGCCATGGGAGAAGAAGGGGTGATAGGGTAAATGCAGGCGTTCTCGCTGAAAAGGTAAGCGACGTTCGCCACAGCGGTGTTACCATCACAAGTGATGAATTTCTTTTCTTTTGCCATATCGTTTGAAATGTGAATATTAGTTAGAGTGTTGATATTCCTTCAATGGTGATGTCCTCAGCGCCACCAGAGATCCTTTTGACAAGACCCTGGAGCACTGTGCCGGGACCGATCTCCATGAAGTAGCCGGCTCCGTCAGCGATCATGTTCTCCACGGTCGCCGTCCATCTCACCGGAGAAGTGAGCTGCTTGAGCAGGTTCTCCTTGATGAGAGTCGGGTCCGTTGTGGGCTTTGCGGTGACATTCTGGTATATAGGGCACACAGGAGCGACTATCTCCGTCTCCTGGATAGCCTTACCGAGCTCTATTCTGGCGGGCTCCATGAGAGGGGAGTGGAAGGCGCCTCCCACCTGCAGCGGGAGAGCCCTCTTGGCTCCAGCGTCCTTGGCGGCCTCGCAGGCCTTATCAATCGCTTCTTTCTCTCCGGAAATGACTATCTGTCCGTGGCAATTGAAATTGGCGGGAATCACTATCCCATCAATGCCTGAGCATATCTCCTCGACTTTCTCATCTGGAAGACCGATGATGGCTGCCATGCCTCCAGGAACCTTCTCGCAGCATTTCTGCATCTCGGTTGCCCTGATTGAGACAAGACGAAGGGCGTCCTCAAAAGCCATCGCACCGGCGGCGGCCAGGGCTGAGAACTCTCCGAGGGAGTGGCCAGCGACCATGTCAGGAGCGAACCCTTCATGGCACTTCGCCAACACAACCGAATGTAGGAATATTGCAGGCTGGGTGACCTTCGTGGCTTTGAGGTCCTCTGCCGTGCCGTTGAACATTATATCAGTAATCTTGAATCCAAGGACCTCATCGGCCCTGTCCAGCAGTTCTTTACCTTTCGCTCCACCCTCGTAGAGATCCTTTGCCATCCCGGGGAACTGCGACCCTTGACCAGGAAAAACGTAAGCTTTTTTCATATCTGACAAAATTACGATTAATTCTTGCAATTTCATAATTTGATTTCAATTTCGTAATTTTGCATGCAGTTGATGAAAGGGAACTGAATTGCCCCCATAGTTTAATGGATAGAATTTAGGATTCCGGTTCCTACGATTGGCGTTCGATTCGCCATGGGGGTACTACATTTAATCAATCATTTAAGATTATGAAAAGAATCATTACTCTTATCGCGGCCGCTGTCATGATGACAATCGCCACGAATTCTTTCGCCCAGATGCAGGTGGGCGCCGGATTCCTCCATTCCAATGAGTCGATTTCAATGAAGGGAACTGACCTCGGTGATATCGGCACTAACGGAGCTTATGCAGGTTTTTCCTACAACCTTCCTATCGCCGGTACTTTCGGCATCGCTCCCGGTCTGTATTATTCACTCCTCATGTCCAACGAGAGCACCAGTGTTGTCGGTGTTAACCTCGGTTCCAAGGTCAGGGAACATTACGTGAATGTGCCTGTCTATTTCAACTTCGGCTTCAACCTTGGCCAGAGCAGCAAGCTCTTCCTTTTCGCCGGTCCTACCGCCCAGTTCGGAATCGCCGCTACGACTGAACTTTCCGCCGGCAGCGCTTCATCTGGCAAGTTCGACAGGTTCAAGGACGGCAACCTCAGCCGTACCAACGTTCTTGTCGGTGGTGGACTTGGCCTGAACATCAGCAAGATCCAGATTACCCTCGGATATGATCAGGGTCTATTCAACCTCGATACTACCGACGACGGGTCCAAGATCATCAAGAGCTACGCCAAGGCTGGTATAGCTTATCTTTTCTAGGATAGCGCTTATATCAGAAATTCCATCTGAAACCTAGCAGGATGAGCCTCCGGTTCATCCTGCTTTCTTCTTCCCAAGAGTCAATGAGGTCCTCAGAATAGAAGGTGACGACTCTTTTCCTGTCCAGGAGATCCCTGCCGTCAAGGGATATGGTGAACTTGCCGAGACGTTTTGATATCCTGGCATTAACGGTGACGTATTCCTTGAGAATCGAATAGAAAGTGACTATGTTTCCTTGGTAGGTGCCGTCAGCGCTGAAGTCCCATCCATGCCCTGGATGAACCCCTACGCCCGCCCTGATGATCCAGCGGTGGCTGTCCTTGATCTTGTCTCCGCTTTCGTATTTGTGCCTGCGCTCCTGAAGGTAGTCGGCCAGCAGGGAACTTGTGAGAACCTTCCCGTTCCAGTACAATCCGGAAATATGGTTGAAACTATCTCCGTAGGCAGTGTTGTCCCATTGGAACACAGTATATGGCCTTCCGTCAATTATCTCTGTTTGGAAAAACTGCTCAATCTCATCGCTGGTGTGGGTGAGAGCGGAACGGGAAGTGAAACGGAACCTTTTGATATTCAATTGATAATCTAGGAAGGCTGAACTTCTTACTGTCGCATTGAGATCGGGATCGCCCCTGAACAGCTGCCCTTCTACCGCTCCCTGTCGGTCGTACCAACATATCTTCTGATATTCGGGGTGAGTGACGGAACGGGAACCTCCAACCGCTAAACGATGGGCTGGAGCCGGATTCCAGAAAAACTGGAAATTACCTATAGTAGAAGGTGGTCTCCAATTGACTTTATCTTTTTTATCCTTGTCAGTCAGATGGTTGCCGTAAAATTGGATATTGGTGTGGAGATCAGCTCCATAGTCTTTCTTGTGATAGCTCAGCCTGACATTAGGCTCAGCGTACAATTCCAGGTAATTGAAGTTCTCCCTTAGCCTGACGCTGTCTCGCCACACATCCTCCCCAACAAGGATAGCCCCGCTGTAATGGTCAAGGAGGCGGTTTCCCCTGAGCCTTATACCGCCCTCAGCCAAGAGGGAAGAGACACCTGCTAAGGTGGAATCCCTTAATGTGATAGAGGCTCCGGCGTTGTTGCTGGTGCTATGGGGAGTGAGCCTGTAGGTGTCGCCGAGAATCGTTTCCTCGAGTTCATCATGTCCTTTCAAAACCGCTTCCGCCCAGGTTGACGTTTTCTTATTACTGGATGTTCCGGCATTGAAGGAGGTATGGAGGGAGAAACGAGTGTTCTGAAAGAAGTGGCTGGAGTTATAGTTGATAGAGGATGCTTTCCCTCTTGTCTCTCTTTCCTCGACTCTCACATCAGCGGATATGATGCTGCCAAGAGTGAAAACGGCATTGGAGTTGATTTGATCGCCCCAGGCGGGGCTGAAGCTGGCTCCAACGGAATATGTGTTCCTGCTGTTCGGACGCCATCTGGCCCCGGCATTGATGAAACCGGATTTGGAGTCGCTACTTTCATCGCTGTAGATTCCTCCGAAAAAAGAACTGTTGAGGATTAACCGTTCTTTAGTCGTGAAATTCTTCTCAAATCTGGAACCTAACGAGGTGTTGAACTGGAAGGTTGGACTATCATATAGCAGGTTAAGAGTACCAGCCTCACGCAAATGGGTATTTTCCCAAGTCATCTTCCCCCAGTCCAGGAAGCCGAAGCCTGATACCAGTTCCACATTACCGGACCACTTTCCGGTCCTGACTTTAGCGGAGTCTTTGCTAACGGACAATAAACTGGCATGGACCGGGCTCGCCCCGGTCCATGCCAGCAATGCTGTCACAATGATTATCCTCGGCAGGCGCATTTATTTGCACCAACGATCAAGCCAGTCGAAATAACAACGGTGCCAGAACAGGGCGTTCTGTGGCTGTAGGATCCAGTGGTTCTCCTCCGGGAAAACCACAAGCTTTGAAGGTACACCCATCATCTGCGCTGTGTTGAACGCGGCCATGCCTTGGTCGTAAGGAATACGGAAGTCCATCATTCCGTGGATGCAGAGAATCGGAGTGTGCCACTTGGTCACATTAGCGACTGGTGAATTAGCGTAATGTCGCTGGGCTTTTGGCGCGTCGCTCCATGGCGAGCCGGCCTGCTGGATGCCTCCGAAAGTCTTTCCGTCGCCTTTGGGCCCCATCTGGCCGGGAGTGTATGAATATTCAGTAAGACCACCGTTGTCCCAATTGGGGAACCACATTTCCTCGGTCTCGTAGTACATGTACCTCTCATCGAATATTCCCGCATGGGCGATGAAGCAGTCGTAGGTGTCACCGTGAATCCCTGCCATGTAGTAGACACTGAAACCGCCATAGGACGCTCCACAGCCGGCTAATTTGCCGACATAGGGCTCCTTCTTAATCTCACGGGCGGCGCTCAGGTAATCCTGCATGTTGAGGCCGATGTAGTCGCCGCTGATCTGCTCGCACCATTCCTGTCCGAAAGCGGTAGTGCCTCGGCGGTTGGGGAGTATGACGATGTAGCCTTGGGAGGCCATGAGTCGGTAATTCCAACGATAGCTCCATCCCTGGCTGAGGGTTCCCTGAGGTCCGCCAAGGAATATCTCTATGGCTGGATAAACCTTCGTGGAATCGAATTTAGGGGGATAGAGGACCCAAGTCAACATTTTCTTGCCATCAACAGTGGTGATCCATCTCTCCTGGATGTCGCAGGACTCGAGTTGGCCGATAATATGCCCGTTCTCGTCGGAAATCCTTCCGAAAGAGCCGTCCTCTTCTTTGACCGCCACAAGTTCAGTGGGGAACTCCATCGAGGCATAGCTGGCGAGCAGTGTCCCGTCCACTACGGCGAACGGTGAATTGAAATCGTACCAGGCGTCATCTGGAGTGATTCGCACTGGCTCCACGGCGTTGTCGGTGTGAGCCTCAGCAGTTGAACTGCCGGTGACGGCATCGACCTTGTAAATGGCCTGAAGACCCTCCGTCAAAGCGTTGAAATAGATATACTTCGAGTCATCAGACCAGACCGGTCCGGCTACGTTGTACTTGAAGTTGGCGGTCAACTCGCGGATGTCAGAGACTTTTACCTCTGTCTGTCCGTCGGACTCGCCAGGGTTGTCAACAGTGGCGACGAACAGGCGGGTCTTGTCGGCCTCATAGCCGTCACGCGCCATGCTTAGGAAGGCCAGCTTGGTGCCGTCCGGACTCCATACGGGATCGGTGTCGTAGCCTCCACCCATCTGGACACACACTGTCTGCCCGGTCACTATCTTGTAGATGTAAATCTCTGTGTCTGTGGAGAAAGCATACTCCCTTCCTGTCTCCTTCTTCTTGCATGAATATGCCACCATCTGCCCGTCTGGACTCCAGGCGACCTGGTCAAGACCTCCATAAGGTTCGAGGGGAAGCTCGAATTTTCCGGCGTCTTCTCCTAAGATATTCGTTGAGTTATCGAGGGTGATAGGAGTCCCTTCGTTGATAGGGGCGACATAGGTCTGAGGGCGCTCTGTGGTCCAGTGGTCCCAGTGGCGGTACATCAGGTCTTCGGTTACATAGGCTTTGGCCTTGTCAAGTCCCTCGTCAAAATCCTTAGGAGTCTTCACCGGACCCGGGATCGTGCTTATATAGAGAACCTGCGACTCGTCAGGGCTTATGGCGAACTCGCCGATGCCTTCCGCCACATCGCTTAGTTTAACTCCCTTACCGAGGGATGGAACCTCGCCTGTCACGACGAAAGGAGCCTTGAGAATCTGTCCGCCCTGAAGGTAATAAACTGATCCTCCATCCTTGCTCCAGCGCGCGTTGGACAAGCTCTTTCCTTCCTTCGTCAGTTGTATCTTATCCCCGAAAGAAAGCCCGTTATCATCTTTGGTTACCTCTTGTACGAAAAGGTTCCTGCAAGAGCGGTTATCTTCAATTGAAGTGTAACTCACCCCGTAAAGGATCCATCTCCCGTTGGGGGAGAGTTGAGGATCTGAAAGCCTTCCGAAGGAAAGCAGAATCTCCGGGGTCATCACCCCGTTCTCGGCCTGGATTCCGGAGGGACCTATGTAGGCCTTGTCCCCGGCAGGCTCTTTCTGAGCGCATCCCATGATCATCATAGCAGTTGCCGCCGCGATGGCGATAGACTTGGTTCTCATAATATTTTGTAGTTATTTAATCCTTTCTGAAGCATCTCCCTTACCGCTGAGCGTACACTTTCCGGCTCGATCACCTCAACCCTACCGGCAAGCCGGCAGAACTCCATCAGCAGGTTCTCATTGGGAATGACCCTTAGCCTGAACAATCGTCCTCCTCCCTCAGCAGGTCCTTCCTCTTTTTGTGACTGGTGTAGCGGCAGGTCGCGAAGGTATCTTGCTTCCTCATCTGTGGCCCTCAAGCGTATAGTCTCGCTCTTCTGCCCCTCCCGGGGGAAGAATATCCCGAAACTGTCGTGGAACAAGGCATCGACGTCGAAGCCTCTTGGCATCTTGAATGTATTGTCCAATTCTTTGAGCTTGACAATCCTATCGAGGCCATAAACCCTCCAGGAGCCCATGTCATTATTCGGCGCCTCTTTCCCGTTCCTGAATGCCCTTTCATGGCAGTAGGCAACCAGATACCAGCGCCTCTCATGCTCTTTGACAGCGAAAGGCTGGATGTGGAGGGTGTCGGTTTGGTTCGAGTTGTATTTCTTGTACTCTATCTCAAGTTCCCTCTCGTCCTCCATGGCCTGCATTATGGATGTCAGGAATATCTGTCCGGAAGGCACATCTTCGACACTGACCCTTCCAGAGAGCCTCTCTTTTCCTAGTGTGAGGAGGTTGCTGACAGTGAATGTGTTGACTAACCAACCCACACTTTTGTCTTTGTCCATGACCTCGTCACTGTATGGGATGGAGTATCTGTTGGTCCCTCGGTCACAGACGATGTCCGTCCCGAAGATTTCCAGGATCGCTAGCCGATGGTTGTTGAAGGTTCTCCTGGAATACGGTTGGTCGTACCGTCTCTCGAACTTGTCCGAGATCTCGCGCAGCGTGAGCCCACGCTCTCCGGAAGCGGAAAGCGTCTGTATCAGCCAAATGTATTTTCCAATGAGTTCGGAAACCATCGTTTGGGGATTGTGCTTTGTCAAGGCACATCAAATATAGCAAACAAAAACCGGATTTCAGTGCAAGGTTTTGGAAAAACGGTGTTATTATATTAGATTTGAATTGTTTTGAAATGTCCACTATGAATATCCTTCATCTTCATGATTATCTCCGTCGGCTGGGTTACACCCTGATCGGCCTTCTGGGATTCGCTTCTTGCGCCGGTCTCGACCCTGATCCCGACTCTGAGGGCAATGGCGGTTTGAACGGTACAGGTTCCAGAGGTTCCGTCATTAATCAGATGATGACTGCTTATGGAGTACCGACATCGGAGTTCAGGGTTTCAGGAAGGGTCACAGGGGCAGGAGGCGCCAAACTCAAAGGTATCCAAGTTGTAAGCGTTTTTGGGGAAAAGACCTGGATGCGCACCGACACCACCTACACGGATTCATCAGGTCAATTCTCTAGCGTCACACGTACATATCCGAGTGATGCTGTACGGCTTATTTTCAATGATATAGACGGAAATGCCAATGGGGGGCAGTTCGTTTCGCAAACAGTCACTGTCCCAGCCAAACAGATTGCCAAAGGAGATAGTTTCTGGTTCCAAGGCACCTTCGAAGTCAAAGCCGACGTCACCCTCAAAAGGAAGTAGTATCCCGGCTTTAGCTGCCCATTATTACTGGAAAATGCTTAAATTCGCATGTTATGCGACGGAACGCTCTGGATATGGAGGTGCAATACCTGCCGGGAGTGGGGCCGAGAAGGGCCTCGCTACTGAAATCGGAGCTGGAAGTTACCACTTTGGGAGACCTTCTCCACACATATCCTTTCCGTTACATAGACCGTAGCTCAATCCAGTATATCTCTGACGTCCAGTCTGGCAGCGCCTATGTCCAGATTCTCGCCCAGGTTTTCTCCACGGAGCTGACGGGAAAAGGTGCGAAACAACGTCTCAGCGTCTTGGTGAGGGATTCGAGCGGGGAGATGGAACTCGTTTTCTTCAAAGGAATTAAATATACCTATGACCGCCTGAAACCAGGTTCCACCTTTCTTTTTTTCGGGAAGCCGTCGGTCTTCAATGGCAAGATGAACATGGTTCATCCGGAGATAGACAATCCTCCTTCTTTAGGCTCGCAGAACTTCTCCGGAGTTCTTACCGGAGTCTATAACTCCACCGATAAGCTCCGTAACGGCGGTGTCACGGGAAAGGTGATGAACAAGCTAATGGCCGAGGCTATTGACATGGCTATAGGCGATGTGGAGGAAACGCTGCCCGATTATATCCTCAGGGAGAAAGGGCTCGTTCCCTTGAAATATGCCATAAGGAATATTCATTTCCCTGTGGACCAGGCAGCCTTATCTAAAGCCCAGTACAGGCTGAAATGGGAGGAACTGTTCCTTCTGCAGCTATCCCTTCTGAAGCAGAAATATGTCCGCTCACGCGCTGATAACGGTATTCTGATGCCGAAGGTCGGGGCGGCGTTCAACGCTTGCTACAACGCTCTGCCATATGAGCTTACGGGGGCCCAGAAGCGTGTCATAAAAGAGATTCGCTCAGACATGATGAGCGGTCATCAGATGAACCGTCTCCTTCAGGGAGATGTGGGATCTGGGAAGACTATGGTTGCCGTGCTGTCCGCGTTGATCGCTGTCGGGAATGGTTATCAATCCTGCATCATGGCTCCGACGGAAGTACTTGCCCAACAGCATTTTGCCAACATTAAGAAGTATCTCGCCCCGACAGGGGTCCGCTGCGAGCTTCTGATCGGTTCCACGACAAAGGCTGAGCGCAGGCCTATCCACGAAGGCCTTAAGGACGGGTCTGTCGGCATAATAATCGGAACTCATGCTTTGATTGAGGACGATGTGGTATTCCACAATCTGGGACTTGCCGTCATAGATGAGCAGCACAGGTTCGGGGTTGACCAGCGGTCAAAACTATGGTCCAAAGGGGCCACAGACGCTCCTCCTCATGTCCTTGTCATGACAGCGACCCCTATTCCCAGGACTCTCGCGATGACTTTTTACGGAGACTTGGATGTCTCTGTCATTGATGAGATGCCACCAGGAAGGAAACCCATACAGACCATGTTGATAGGGGAGGGAAAACGGCCGGCGATGTACAATTTCATAAGGAAAGAGATCGCCGCGGGAAGGCAGGTATTCATTGTCTATCCTTTGATATTCGAGAGCGAAAAGCTTGACTACCAGAATCTTGAGGCCGGTTACGAGGAGATTGTCCGCCGGTTCCCGATGCCTGATTACAAAGTCGCCATAGTCCATGGGCAACAGACCAGCGAGGTCAAGAAGTTCAACATGGACGCTTTCGCCGGAGGAAGGGCGAACATCCTTGTCTCCACAACCGTTATAGAGGTGGGTGTTGACGTGCCTAACGCCTCTATCATGGTGATAGAGAACGCCGAGCGTTTCGGGTTAGCCCAGCTCCACCAGCTTAGGGGCAGGGTAGGCCGTGGCTCGGAGAAATCGTACTGTGTGCTGATGCATGGCAATAAGGTGAGCAAGGAGTCCAGAAAAAGGCTCGAACTCATGTGCGCTACCGAGAATGGCTTCGACTTGGCTGAGGAGGATATGAAAATGAGAGGCCCCGGAGACCTTGAGGGAACCCAACAGAGCGGACTCCCCATATCCTTGAATATCGCCTCGCTGGCTCATGATGGCAGCATCTTGTCTGACGCCAGGAGTTACGCCGAGCATGTGCTTGCCGGCGATCCCACTCTCTCAGATCCGGTCAACGCATCGTTGGCGGCGGAACTGAAAAAGGATAAGTATTCAATAAAAGACTACAGCAAGATATCCTGACCGAGTTCCGATAGTCTCGGGTGGTGGCGATCCTTCTCTGACAGGATCACCTCGTCGGCGGGTATTCTCCAGTCAATACCAAGGTCTGGATCATCCCAAGCGATAGCCCCCTCAGATGAGGGACAATAGAAATTGTCGCACTTGTATTGGAATATGGCCTCCTCAGACAAGACACTGAATCCATGAGCCATGCCCCTCGGAAGGAAAAACTGAAGATGGTTCTCCTCAGTAAGCTCAACAGCCACATGCTTCCCGAAGGTGGGGGAGCCAGGCCTTATGTCCACGGCGACGTCGAGAACCCGTCCTTTGACGACCCTCACGAGTTTGGCTTGACAGTGCTCACCTTTCTGGAAATGCAGCCCCCTGACCACACCGTAGCTTGATTTGCTCTCGTTATCCTGAACAAAATCGACAGGCCCGACATGTTCCTCGAAATCCATTTGATTGAAAGATTCGAAGAAATATCCCCTCTGATCCTCGAAAACCCTAGGCTCCAGGATCAGCACTCCCTCTATCTCTGTCTTTATTACTCTCATTCCTGCGCGAGATTCTTCAGATACTGGCCGTATTGGTTCTTGGACATGGTTTCAGCTATCTTCAGGAGAGTATCTGAGTCGATCCACCCGTTTCTGAAGGCTATTTCCTCAAGGCACGCTACCTTGAGGCCCTGTCTCTTCTCAATGGTCTCTATGTAGTTGGAAGCTTCTGTAAGGGACTCGTGAGTGCCGGTGTCGAGCCAGGCGAAACCCTGCCCTAGCTTCTGGACCATGAGCCTCCCCAGGGAAAGGAACTCCTGGTTGACGGACGTGATCTCCAGCTCACCTCTGGCGGAAGGTTTGATGGTCTTGGCAATGCCGACCACCTCATTGGGGTAGAAATATAGGCCGGTGACAGCGTAGTTGCTCTTCGGCTCCTTTGGCTTCTCCTCGATGCTCAGGCATTTGCCGGCCTCATCAAACTCAGCGACACCGTATCTTTGCGGGTCACTGACCCTGTAGCCGAACACAGTGGCCTTACAATCTTCCTCGGCGGCTGTCACGGCTTTTTTCAGCAGTTCCTGGAAACCGGCTCCGTGGAAGATGTTGTCCCCAAGTACTAGGCAAGCGCAGTCATCTCCGATGAATTCCTCACCGATTATGAATGCCTGGGCGAGGCCGTCAGGTGAGGGCTGCTCAGCATATTCGAATCTCACTCCGAAATCACTTCCGTCCCCTAGGAGCCTTCTGAAAGCGGGAAGGTCCGTGGGGGTGGAAATGATGAGGATATCCCTGATCCCGGCATTCATCAACACCGAGATGGGGTAGTACACCATAGGTTTATCGTAGATCGGAAGCATTTGTTTGCTGACACCCTTTGTTATCGGGTAGAGCCTTGTGCCGCTTCCGCCAGCCAACACTATTCCTTTCATAATCCTTTGATTCTTTTTATACAATCCACAAGGGAATCTCTCCAATAAGGTATGGCGATTCCAAAGGTTTCCTTGACCTTGGTTTTGTCCAAAACAGAGAACCGTGGCCGCTGTGCTTTGGAAGGGTAATCCTCAGTGTGGCACGGGCGTATGTCACAACTGTTGCCTCCGATCTCGCAGATTGCTTTCGCGAAGTCGTACCAGGAGATTGCACCCTCATTGCTATAATGATATATTCCAGTGTTAGACAGTTTGTTCTCGCTGATTACTTTAATAATCAGTTTAGCTAGATCCTTAGCATAGGTGGGGGTCCCGACTTGGTCGAAAACCACTTTTAGAGAGTCCCTCTCGGCGGTGAGGTTGAGCATCGTTTTCACGAAATTCTTCCCGAAAGGGGAGTAAAGCCATGCAGTGCGGAAGATGATGCTGTCGCATCCTGATTCCAACACCTTTCTCTCTCCAAGCAGTTTTGTGGATCCGTAAACACCGAGCGGGTCGGTGGGCCAATCCTCGCGGCAAGGGATAGTCTTGTCGCCGTGGAACACATAGTCTGTCGAGATATGGATAAGGGCGGCGCCCCTCTCCTTGGCGACATCGGCCAGGATACCCGCTGCCGTGCTGTTCAGGAGCATGGCGGTGGCGGAGTCGTCCTCGGCCTTGTCCACGTTGGTGTACGCCGCGCAGTTGACAATAACGTCGATCCTCTCGGAATCGCAGATGATCCTCACGGCGTCAGCATTGGTGATGTCGAGATAAACTGTCTCGACCCCAGAAACTGAAGTGACGTCTGTGAACACAAATCTGTCGCGGCATTTCGCCGCCGCCTCACGCAGCTCGTTTCCGAGCTGTCCGTTAGCACCCGTGACTAGGACATTCATAATCCCAAAAATAGTCACAAAAATGAAGTCACGCAAAAATTTTAATGTATATTTGTATTTATGAACACAGCCAAACCGTTGATAAACTTGTACACAGACGGCGCCGCGAGCCCCAATCCCGGACCGGGAGGCTACGGGGTCATCCTCAGATGTGGAGAGTATGAGAAGGAGCTGAGCGCTGGGTTCGCTCTCACCACGAACAACCGTATGGAGCTTCTCGCCGTGATTGTGGGATTGGAGGCTGTGAAGTGGGATAATGCCGAGGTGAAAGTCGTGAGCGATTCCTCATATGTTGTGAAGGCTCTGAACGAGGGCTGGTTGGAGAGTTGGGAGCGCAAAGGGTGGAAAAAGGTGAAGAATCCCGATCTCTGGCAAAGATTTCTTCTTGTGTACCGGCGTCACCGCGTGACCTTCCATTGGATCAGGGGACATGCCGGTCATCCGGAGAATGAGCGTTGTGACTCTCTGGCTGTCGCGGCCAGATCCGGTGCGGCCGACGAGCTTTTGCATGACGAGGGCTATGAGAAGGAGTTGGCGGAAAGTAATAACGAAAGTTTGTTTTGAATATGGCAGAAAGAAATAACAGGAAACCGATCGTCGGTATCACCCAGGGCGATGGTAACGGGATAGGCTATGAGGTGATAATCAAGTCTTTGGCGGACGCCAGGATCCTCGAGTCGTTCACCCCTGTGATATATGGCTCATCAAAGATTTTCGGCTTCTATAAAAAGCATATCCACAATATCGATCAGCAGATGGACACATATGTGATCCAAAGCGCAAAGGACGCCAAACCACGCAAAATCAACATAGTGAACTGCCTTCCGGATAACACTTACGTGGAGCCGGGACAGTCCACGCCAGAATCCGCCAAGGCTGCCATAACTTCCCTTGAGTGGGCTGTTAGGGACATAAAGAACGGCGATATTGACGTGCTCGTGACTGCTCCTATCAACAAGAGGGCGATGGTGAAGGAAGGATTTGGCAACACCGGCCACACCGAGTATCTCCAAAAAGAGTTCGGGGTGCATGATGTCGCCATGTTCATGGTTTCCGACCAGCTGAGGATTGGAGTGGTGACAGGACATATTCCTCTTAAGGATGTGCCTTCGTCTATCACTGTCGAGCGTATTGTCGGTAAGCTCCGCCTGATGACAGAGTCCCTTAAGAGAGATTTCGGGGTAGTGGAGCCGAAGATAGCTGTTCTCGGCCTTAATCCTCATTGCGGTGATGGCGGACTGCTTGGGGATGAGGAGGAAAAGATCATCCTGCCCGCTGTCAAGGCTGCCAATGCCGAGGGAATAATGGCTTTCGGGCCATATTCTCCTGACGGGTATTTCGGGCTTGGCCATTACGCCAAATTCGACGCCACTTTAGCGATGTATCATGACCAGGGGCTCGCCCCGTTCAAGGCTTTGGCTTTCGAGGATGGGGTCAACTTCACGGCCGGTTTGCCGATTGTCAGGACATCACCCGATCATGGGACCGCGTTCGAGATGGCTGGCCGGGATGAGGCGGATCCTCATTCGATGATGTCTTCAATCTATACCGCTATAGACATATACCGTAAGCGCCTGGCTTTTGATGCGGTTCAAGAGGGAAAAATGAATAAATAAAGAGATGGCATTCGACAGGACAATCATAATAACGGGCGGCGCCGGTTTCATCGGCAGCCACGTCACTAGGCTTTTTGTCAACAAGTATCCAAACTATAGGATTATCAATATCGACAAACTCACATATGCCGGAAACCTGGCGAATCTCAAGGATGTCGAAGACAAGCCTAATTACAAGTTTATTAAAGCGGATATATGTGACTATGAGTCAATTAGAGAGATTATCTCATCTAATGATGTAACTGGCGTAATCCATCTTGCGGCTGAGAGCCATGTTGATCGTTCCATTGTGGATCCGTTCACTTTCGCGAGGACTAATGTGATGGGCACGCTTTCTCTGCTTCAGGCTGCCAGGGATTATTGGGAGCCGAAAAGATATGATGGCTGCCGTTTCTATCACATCAGTACTGATGAGGTTTACGGGGCATTGGAGCTCACCAAGCCCGAGGGTGACCCATCAGCTAAAGAGTGCGGTGGCGGTCCGTTCGGGGATGACTTCTTCACTGAGACCACGCGATACCAGCCGCACAGTCCCTATTCTGCGGCCAAGGCGTCCAGCGACCATTTTGTCCGGGCGTATCACGACACTTACGGTATGCCTACCGTGGTGACGAACTGCTCCAACAACTATGGTCCTTATCAATTCCCTGAGAAACTTATCCCTTTGTTTATCAATAATATCCGTCATCGTAAACCTCTCCCGGTCTACGGCAAGGGTGAGAATGTCAGGGACTGGCTCTATGTCGAGGATCACGCCAGGGCTATTGATGTCATTTTCCACCAAGGCAAGGATGGCGACACATATAACATCGGCGGTTTCAATGAGTGGAAGAACATAGACCTGATCAAGGTGCTGATAAGGACCGCAGACCGCGTCCTGGGCCGTCCAGAGGGTGCCGATGATGACCTCATCACCTTTGTGACGGACCGAAAGGGGCATGATATGCGCTATGCGATAGATTCGACTAAATTGAAGGAGGAGCTGGGCTGGGAGCCTTCCCTTCAGTTCGAGGAGGGGATAGAGAAGACTGTGCGCTGGTACTTGGATAACCAGGATTGGCTGGATAATGTCACGAGCGGTGACTATCTCAAGTACTACGAGCGGATGTATAAATAATCGTCACATAAATAAATGGAAGACCGCGGCCAGAAGGCCGCGGTTTTCGCAAGAATTCGTTTTCGGTCCACGGTAAGGATTTCTGATGGTGGAGAGCGGACTCATCCGGCATCGCTGCTGCCTGACGGCCTTGATCGACACAAGGAATTCCGCTTCGGCGGCCACCAGCCTTTTCCTGTAGGCCTTATTGTACCGCGAAAATAAATAATTATTTTTAATCTCCAAAAATATTTTTGCAATTTATTGTAAAATTAATTTATCTGATATGTATTAATTACTTTGTATTCAATTGATTAAATGTCAAAATTGCTAATTGAAGTAATAGATTAAATAACCTAAAAATCCCGATGAAATCCCCACTTTCTCACTCCCCAAGCCTTTCATCGGGATATTCCTGATGTCAAGACATTTGTGGTGATATGTTCGTCTCCACAGCCTCAATTGTGTTCGCAATGATGTCGTAACTGGTCTTCTCGGATCCATCCCCGGCGATGTACTTCTGTGTTCTAAGGCGACCTGAGACATAGATCGGGAACCCTTTCTCGATAATGTCAAACGGAGGTATTCCCTTGTTACCTTCCCATGCTGTGACATAGTGCCATGTGGTCTCTATCACAGGCTCACCATTGCGGTCTTTGTAGGCGAAATTAGTGGCGACGGAAAAATGAGCTACCCTCGTGTTTCCGACCTTGAGAATGTTGACGTTGCCGACATTCCCCCGGATTTCGATTTTGTTCAGTTGTTCCATAATTCAGTTTAACGTTGGTTACAGGCGCTAAAATAGCGCCGGGGAACCGTATTTGAAAGGATTGTGAAGATAATCCCCGAAAGTTTTTCTGTTCTTTTGATAAAGGCTTTTTCTTATGCTCATATAAAAAAAAACTTATCATCATTTTTCGCCTTATACCCCTGGGATTTCCTTGGAATAGAGGTTCCTTTTTATCATCTTGGCCACATGAGATACAAGGAAGATGACAATGAGGGGAAGAGGTGTCTTGAGTGCGGGGATGTCCTTCCTTATGGGCGCAGGGACATGAGATTCTGTTCCACGTCTTGCAAGAACAGGTGGCACTATCAAAAGAATGGGAACCTTAAGGGGCTGAGGATGAAAACAATAGGGGCGATCGACCGTAACTACTCCATCCTTGAGTCCCTGCTGGAGTCGGGGATCTCGTCAATCGACATTCCTGACCTCGGGCAGATGGGATACAACTTTGATTGCGTCACATCCTACCACAAGGTCAGGAATCACGATGAGTACCGATGTTATGACATCAAGTACTATATGTCCGGAAGTCGTATTTTCAAGCTTGAACGCTGCCAGCCTCCGGGGAAGCCTTCGCGATCTTCCTCGGATCCTTGAACAGGATCATGAACAAGATTCCGACTACTAGGGCGTAGGCGGCGAAGATGTACCAGGCTTTCGCCCAGCCGGCAGGGTTGGTGAAGCAACCGCATTTCTCGACCACCCATCCGGCAGCGAGTGTGCCGATAGAAGCTCCGAGTCCGTTGGTCATGAGCATGAACAGGCCCTGGGCGCTGGAGCGGATGTCTGTGGTCGTGTTCTCATTGACATAAAGGGAACCCGAGATGTTGAAGAAATCGAACGCTACACCGTAGACGATGCAGGAGAGGATGAACAGGATGACACCCGGCATGTCGGGTGATCCGAGGCCGAAAAAGCCGAACCTGAACACCCAGGCGAACATCGCGATGAGCATAACATTCTTGATTCCGAATTTCTTCATGAAGAAGGGGATGAGCAGAATGCACAGGGTTTCGGAGGCTTGTGAGATCGAGAGCAGTGCGTTGGAGTTCTTGACAGCGAAGGTGTTGGCCAAAGACGGATCGGCGGCGAAAGAGCCTAGGAAAGTGTTGGCGTAACCATTAGTGACCTGAAGCGCCGCTCCGAGTAGCATCGAGAATATGAAGAAGACAGCGAACTGCCTGTCTTTGAACAATGTGAATGCCTTGAGTCCGAGAGCTTCGGTGAGGGACTGCCCTGATTCTCCTTTCTTGACCGGTACAGGGGGCATCGTGAGGGCGTAGGCGCACAGGATAAGAGAGAGAACTCCCGATGCTATCAACTGAGTGTAGGAGTCCTGCATCGCGGTTCCTCCGATCTTTATCCAGTTGACGCAGAGCATGCTGATGATGAATCCGATGGTTCCGAACACCCTGATCGGGGGGAAGTCCTTCACGGGATCCTTGCCTACGGACTCAAGGGCGTTGTAAGCCACTGAGTTGACAAGAGCGATTGTGGGCATGAAGAAAGCCACGCTGATGCTGTAGAAGACGAACAGAGGTCCGAACGCCACACTCCCGGAGGACTTTTGGCAATACATTCCCGCGGCGATCATGAATATACCCGCAAGCAGATGGCAAAGCGACAGCACTTTCTGGGCTTGTATCTTACGGTCGGCCAGGATACCCATAAGGGTGGGCATGAAAATCGAGACTATACCCTGCATGGCGAAAAACCACTTGATCTGGTTTCCAAGACCGATATTACCCAGGTATCTTCCGAGGGAAGTGAGATAGGCTCCCCAGACCGCGAACTCAAGAAAGTTCATCAGAATCAGTCTGAGGGTGATTGATTTGTTGTTCATTATCCTTATTGTTTTTTTATGATTGTCAGAGATGTTCACATCCAAACAAAAATAAGAGTTTTTAGCGTAAAAATCGCTATATTTGAAAATCAAATCGCAAAGAATGAGATTCACCACGATAGCGAAAGATCCGCATAGCGGGGCAAGGACAGGAGTCTTCACCACCGGGCACGGTGAGGTCAAGACCCCTATTTTCATGCCTGTCGGCACCGTCGGGTCGGTCAAAGGCGTGTATCACAAGGATTTGCGGGATGATGTGGGGGCCGAGATTATACTCGGGAACACTTACCATCTATATTTACGTCCCGGTCTGGAGACTCTCCGGGCGGCTGGAGGACTCCATAAGTTTGAGTCTTGGGACCGGCCTATATTGACTGACAGCGGCGGTTTCCAGGTCTTCTCATTGACACAGATCAGGAAGATCACGGAGGAAGGCTGCAGGTTCCAGTCCCATATCGATGGATCAAGGCATACATTCACCCCTGAGAACAATGTGGACACCCAGAGGATCATCGGTTCTGACATCATGATGGCTCTGGACGAGTGTTGTCCCGGAGACGCTGATGAGCGATATGCCGCTAAATCATTGAAGCTCACCCAGGGATGGCTGGAACGGTATTTCAGACGTTTCCTTGAGACTGAGCCTCTGTATGGTTACGATCAGGTGATGTTCCCTATCATACAGGGCTGTGTGTATCCAGAGTTGAGGAAACGCGCTGTGGATCACGCCAGGACCCTAGCCGGAGACAGCCCGGCTGTTGGAGGATTCGCTATCGGAGGTCTCGCTGTGGGGGAGCCCACGGAGAAAATGTACGAGATGCTTGAGCTTGTATGTCCGATTCTTCCTGAAGACAAGCCTAGGTATCTCATGGGAGTCGGCACTCCCGCCAACATCCTTGAGGGGATCGCTAGGGGAGTGGATATGTTCGATTGCGTCATGCCGACCCGTAACGGGAGAAATGGGATGCTGTTCACGTGGAATGGTATCATGAATATGCGTAATGCCAAATGGGCGGATGATTTCTCTCCTCTCGACCCGGACGGTACATCATTTGTTGATAGGGATTATTCCAGGGCATACCTCCACCACCTCTTCGTGGCTAAGGAGATGTTCGCCGCGATGGTAGCGTCAGAGCATAATCTCGCTTTCTATCTCGACCTTGTGCGTCAAGCCAGGGCCCATATAGAGGCGGGTGATTTCTCCTCGTGGAAAGAAGCCGCGGTAAAAAAAGTCAGCGCGAGACTGTAGGATATGGAACCGATACTGAAGAGGATAGATAAATACATCATAAAGAAGTTCATCCTGACCTTCTTTATAGCGCTGCTCCTTATCATCGCCATCGTCATCATATTCGACATCAGTGAGAAGATCAACCATTTTGTCGAGAACAAGGCTCCTCTGAAAGCCATCATCCTTGACTACTACGTCAACTTCATCCCGTATTTCATGAACATGTTCAGTCCTCTGTTCGTGTTCATAACTGTCATATTCTTCACTTCCAGGATGGCCGCGGACAGCGAGATAATCGCCATCCTCTCGTGTGGAGTGAGTTACCGGAGGATGATGAGACCGTATATCATCTCTGCGGCCCTGATCGCTCTCTTGTCCCTCTCGTTGAGCCTTTGGATCATCCCCAGGGCGAATGTGACGAGGGTTAAGTTTGAGTCTACTTATGTCAAGCATCGTAACCCATTCAGTACCAGTAATGTCCATTATCAGATAGACACCGGCAAGTTCGTCTATGTGGAGTCCTTCGGTTCATGGAACAACACCGCTTACGGCTTCACCTTGGAAGACATAGAGGACAATAAACTGGTCAGCAAGCTAACGGCCGAGACTGCCGTATGGGACAGCACTTCAGGTAGTTGGACGCTGAACAATTATTTCATTAGGGATTTCACTGAGGGACTTGAGGACCATGTCCGCTCCGGTAGTAAGATAGACACTGTCATCAGCTTGACTGTCACCGACTTCTATCGTAATAAGAACACTGTTGAGACTCTTCCGATCGGCCAGTTGAACAACCTCATCTCGCAGCAGAAATTGCGAGGAGACTCCAATGTCATGTACGCCTTGATCGAGAAGCATACCCGTTACGCCTTGCCTTTCTCGGCGTTTATTCTCACCATAATGGGGGCCAGTCTCTCATCGAGGAAGAGGAGGGGAGGCATCGGTCTCAATATCGGAATAGGAATCGCTTTGAGTTTCACCTATATACTGTTCCTCCGTTTCAGCCAGATGTTTGTTTATTCAGGGGCGATGATCCCTGTTGTGGCGCTATGGCTGCCAAATGTGATTTTCGGTGTGGTGGCGGCGTTCCTTTATTCAAGAGCATCCAAATAACTGGTTTTATATGGCAACCCAATCATTAACTCCACTGAAGCGTACGATAGTAGGCATTCAGTTCATGTTCGTGGCTTTCGGCTCCACAGTTCTGGTTCCTCTGCTTGTCGGTTTCGATCCAGCAATAGCGCTGCTCGCCGCCGGTCTTGGAACTTTGTTGTTCCATGGTGTCACCAAAGGAAAAGTCCCCATCTATTTGGGAAGTAGTTTCGCTTTCATCGCTCCGATCGTGAAGGCGACTGAGCTTTACGGAATGCCTGGAATGTTCTGCGGTCTTGTGGCCGTGGGTGTGGTCTATCTCCTGATGAGTTTGCTGGTCAAGTTGTTCGGTATCAGCTTCATCAAGAAACTTTTCCCTCCTATCGTGATTGGTCCGGTGATCATCCTGATCGGTCTCTCGCTTGCCGGGACGGGAGTTAACATGGCCAGCCAGAACTGGGTTTTGGCTATCATTTCCCTTCTTGTGGCGATCGCTTGCTCGATCTGGGGGAAGGGACTCATCAAGCTTATTCCTGTCTTTTTCGGCGCCATCGCCGGTTATATTGCCGCTGTCCTTTTCTACCGATCCGGGATGGATTTCTCACCTCTGGCTCAGGCCAAGTGGTTCGCACTGCCTCATTTCACCAAGATGAGCTTCTCATGGCAGGCTATAATATTCATGGCTCCTGTCGCTATCGCCCCGATCATTGAGCATGTCGGTGACATCTACGCCATCAGTGAGATCGCGGGGAAAGACTTCATCAAGGATCCTGGACTGCACCGCACAATGATGGGAGACGGTCTCGCATGTATGCTGGCCGCCTTCTTGGGTGGAGCGCCTGTCACCACTTATTCCGAGGTCACCGGTGCTGTTTCTCTCACTAAGGTTACAGATCCTTCCTGCATGAGAATCGCAGCTCTCTCGGCTATTATCGTCTCTCTCATCGGAAAGGTCGGAGCAGCGATCCAGACAATACCTACCGCGGTACTCGGAGGCATCATGCTCCTTCTCTTCGGAAGCATCGCAGCAGTGGGTATCAATAACATGGTCAAGGCCAAGATCGATATGAACAAGACCCGCAACCTGATCATCGCCTCCCTGGTCCTCACCATCGGCATCGGTGGAGCTATCATCAGTTTCGGCAAGTTCTCGCTCGCCGGTATCGGTCTCGCTTCTCTCGTGGGTGTTATCCTCAACCTCATCATTCCTGATAAGGATAAGGCGGAGGGACCTGTTGAGGCAGTGGAAGAAACAGAATAGTCATGCTGAAGGTCAAGATTGTCAACAAAAGCAAGTGGCCTGATCCGTTCTATGCCACAGAGGCATCCGCCGGTATGGATTTGAGGGCGAATATCGATGAGCCGATCACCCTCAATCCATTGGACCGGGTTCTCGTCCCGACAGGTATATTCATTGAACTTCCTGTAGGTTATGAGGCCCAGATACGGCCCCGTAGCGGCTTGGCTACCAAGAAAGGGATAACTGTCATCAACTCTCCCGGGACTGTTGACGCTGATTTCCGTGGTGAGTTGCGGACATCTCTTGTCAATCTCTCCAACGAGCCTTTCGAGCTTGTTCCCGGGGAGAGAATAGCGCAGATGGTCGTGGCCCGTCATGAGAGGGTCGAGTGGGAGGATGTCGAGTTCCTCTCTGAGACTGAAAGAGGAGCCGGTGGCTGGGGAAGTACCGGCAGCAAGTAGTTTAAATGATGGATATCCAGAAGTTATATTCTCTGTATAAAGAATGCTCCCGCGTCACGACTGATAGCAGGAACATCTCAGGAGGAGAGCTTTTCATAGCATTGAAAGGCGAGAATTTCAACGGGAACGAATTCGCCCTTAAAGCGCTTGAGGCCGGGGCGAAATATGCGGTGGTGGACCAGGAATCCACAGCCGCTGTTTCCGGAGATGAAAGGATCATACCTGTCCCAGATACTCTTGAGGCCCTACAGGCTCTTGGCCGTCATCATAGGGAGAATACCTTTGTTAATGGTAAACGGTTGACTGTCATAGGGTTGACCGGGACAAATGGTAAGACTACCACGAAAGAGCTGATCACTCTTGTGCTTTCAGCTAAATACAATGTGACAGCGACCCGTGGTAATCTCAACAACGATATTGGTGTGCCTCTGTCCCTGCTTACCATTGATGATAAGACTGAGCTGGCGGTCATTGAGATGGGTGCCAATCATCCGGACGATATCTCCAGGCTTGTGGGCGTAAGTGAGCCTGACTTCGGGCTCATAACGAATGTCGGCAGGGCCCATTTGCTCGGTTTCGGTAGTTTTGAGGGAGTGAAAAGGGCAAAGGGACAGTTATATGACTATCTCGCCGCTCACGGAGGACAGGCTTTTGTAAATACAGACGACCCTGATCTTACAGCCATGGCCGCCGATCGTTGGCCATCAGGAGGTTATATCCCTTATGGACTGTCATTAATGAAAGCGAAGACCCTTCCTTCCAGCGCCGAGCATCCGTTCCTGAGGATGAGGCTTCCGGGTGGTCTTGTCATTGAGACCCATCTTGCCGGGGCATATAATGCCACGAACGTCGCCGCGGCTTTGGCGGTCGGTCTCCATTTCGGTGTCCCACTCGACGAAGGAATCAAAGCTATTGAGGGATATATTCCCAAGAATAACCGTTCCCAGATGGAGAAGACCGAAAGGAATATCCTCATTGAAGACGCCTATAACGCCAATCCCACCAGCATGGCTGCCGCATTGGACAATCTTGTCCAGGTTGAGGCTGACCGTAAGGTGGCTTTGCTTGGTGATATGCGTGAGCTTGGGGATGAGTCCTTGGCTGAGCATCAGAAAGTTCTCGCCCAAGTTCTGTCCATGGGGTTGGATTTCGTTTGTCTTGTAGGTGAAGAGTTCAGGAAAGCCTTGATTGGCAAGGAAAAGGACAATGTGTTCTGGTTCGCCGATTCCGGGGAACTGGCCGCTTGGCTGAGGGCTAATCCGGTCAGCGGTGCGACGATCCTTGTCAAGGGTTCGAGGGGAATCCAGATGGAGAAGGCTCTTCCAGAGTTGTAGGAGAGGGGATTCTGTCGATATATTTCCTGATTATCAGGTTTGATAGGCTGCCGATGAGGTAGCCTATCATTATTCCTATAGAGGCTCCAACTATGACATCTCCGAGGTAATGTTTACCGACAAAGATCCGGCTTATGGAGACAAGGGTCGCCCACGTTATTATTCCTTTGCTGAAGGCGCTGTAGGAGTGCGCCTTATCATTAGAGAAGCCGAGTATCATGCAGACCGCGAACGAGAAAGCGTTCGCCGCATGGGCGGAGAAGAATCCGAAGAAACCGCCTCTCTTCTCAAGCACGTTCAAACCTCCCTCTATCATGGGAAAGGAGTAGCATGGACGCAGCCTGGAGACCGAATGCTTCACAAGGTTGGAGATTTGGTCACACATTCCGAAAGCTAAAGCGGCGGAAGCGAGTACAATCAGGGCTTTCTTCCATCCTAGCATCTTGAATAAGAAAACAGCGCACAGGATATACGCCGGAATCCATAATTTGATGTCCGACATCATAGTCCAGAAACTGTCACTCCATGGGGTGCTCCAGCTATTTATGGCCAGAGTCAGTTCCTGATCAGTCTGGTGCAGGGTGCCTATGACTGAAGCGCTGACCATAACATGTCCTTGAGCTCTTTCAGCCCCTCTCCGGAGACAGATGAGATGAATATGTGAGGTATACCCTCGGGGAGGGTAGGCTCAATCTCAGACTCTATCTTCTTGTCGATGAGGTCACATTTCGTGATAGCCAGAACCCTCACTTTGTCAAGTAGCTCAGGATTATACTCCTCGAGTTCGTTAAGCAGGGTCCGGTATCCGGCGGCTATGTCATCTTCCTCAGCGGAGACCATGAAGAGAAGCACTGAGTTGCGTTCGATATGCCTTAAGAACCTTATGCCTATTCCTTTTCCTTCATGGGCGCCCTCAATGATGCCGGGAATGTCGGCCATGACGAAGGATTTGTCGTCATAATACTTTACTATTCCTAAGTTGGGCTCCAAAGTAGTGAAAGCGTAGTTTGCGATTTTGGGTTTGGCTGCTGTGATAGCGGCGAGAAGGGTAGACTTTCCAGCGTTGGGGAAGCCCACAAGGCCTACGTCAGCCAGGAGTTTAAGCTCGAGGATAAACCAACCTTCTTCTCCTTCCTCACCAGGCTGTGCGTACCTGGGTGTTTGGTTGGTGGCGGTTTTGAAATTGTTATTGCCGAGACCTCCACGGCCACCCTTGCAAAGAATCCTCTCCTCGCCAGGCTCCATCATCTCGAACAGAACCTCCTCAGTCTCAGCGTCTTTTGCCACAGTTCCGACGGGAACCTCCAGAATGATGTCTTGTCCGTTCTTCCCTGTCCTTAGTCCACCTTCTCCATGGCCGCCGTTATCCGCTTTAACATGCTTGCGGTATTTCAGATGGATCAGCGTCCAAAACTGGGGATTTGCCTTCAGGATGATATGACCTCCACGGCCACCATCGCCGCCGTCAGGTCCACCCTTCGGCACGTACTTGGCCCTGTGAAGATGCATGGAACCCGCACCACCGTGTCCCGAGGCGCAATATATCTTGACGTAATCTATGAAGTTGCTGTCAGCCATTTCAATATCATTTGGTTGTTTACATCGCATGGTCGAGGCCTACGTCGACGCCGTTCCAAGCTTTGCGTGAGGTCCAGTCCCGGGCTGGGGCGCTCCAGAATGGATCGTTTGTAGGGAGACCCAACGGAAGGAAAGCTGTCGAGCAGAGGTATACGCTGCCGGTGTTGATATAGGTTTCTCCCATCTGGATTTGAGATCCTGCGTAACCGATTCTTAACCACCCATTTCCGTCAAATGTGCCTGGTGCGGAAATCTGGCGCGCTATCACTGCTGTAAGGCCGCACCTCACTTGTGCGGGGCTCAGATTAACTGGAAGCAGATGATGCAATGCCGCATCCGCGAGGGCGTGGAATGAGCCGAAACGGTAGGCTATTGATCGTCCTATTACCGGATAAGTGCCCTCTGGCGAGATCATCCTCTCAAGCTCAGCGGCGAAACGTCCCAGACGTTTCTCTTGCTCAGGTAGGAAGTCGGAGCCGTCGATTCCGTGCTTGTCCATCACTCTCAGGACATCTGTCAGCATGGGGTGGATAACAAGGCTGTTGTAGTAGTCGAGATGGAAGTCCTTTCCGTCACCATACCAGGCATCACCCTTGTACCAGTCGTCCCTGAAGCGCTTGACACCATATAAGAGTCTATCCTTGTCATATTCACCGGTGAACTCTAGAAGTGCGGCCTCGACTGTGGAGGCGAATAGGAGCCAGTTGTTCTCACCTGGGATTGTTTCCCTGGAGCGTTTCCATTCCTCCACAAGCCTCTTTTTCGTCTTCTTATCCAGTCGTCCCCATATCTGGGTGGGAGCTCTTAAGACTCCCTCGGCCAGGAAAGCGGCATCCACAAGAGCCTGTGGCCCTGATTTCTTGCCAAATGTCAGGTAATCAGGTGAGGAAGGATCCACGGCGTTTGCAAGGCCTTTAACTGTCAATTTTATATAATGCTCTCTCAATTGACCCTCTTCAGTGTTGTCCGGGCCAAGTTCAAGCCATGGGGCGATGCCGCAGATTGTCCTGCCTACAGCCTCCAAATATGACACGTCCTGATGACCGGGCTGCGTGTTCCTGGTCTCATAAGGCATATTCTCGCGAAGGGTCCCGGCAGCGAGGTTCGAGATGACGGGGTCTGCCACCTTAACGAGCGCATCGACCCAAATCTTTCTGTCGGCGATACCGTCCGGTCGCTCAAGTAGCTTTTTCAGACGCCCAAGAGCCTCGATATAGTAATAGTCGGCATAGGTCAAAGGAACATCCACCTCAGACTTGCCGGGAAGACTTCCCACGCTGTGTTTCAATATGAATCCTCCTTGCTCTCCGGGCTCGGCCAGGAACTCGGGGGAACTTAAGGTACGCAGCTGTTGTATAGCGAGTTCCAACCATCCCGCCGATTCAGGACCTGGATCCAACTGGCTTAGTTCGATGAGCGCGGAGGCCATTATGGCTCCCGCTGACGCATCCCTTTGGGTGTCTGGAGCTCCCGGGGCGTTGTAATCCCAGCATGGGATCTTATCATTTGGAAGGTTAGGATGACTTGAGAGGAATCGGGCGATTTTCCTCGCCTGCTCAAGGAAGGCGGGATCAAGAGTCTCCCTATACATCATCGTATAGCCGTAAAGGCCCCAGGATTGGCCTCTTGCCCATGCGCTGTCGTCTGAATATCCCTGGTGAGTGTTCTTGACCTGGACGCCACCGGCCACTGGGTCATAAGAGACCACATGCCAAGTAGAGGCGTCCTCACGGAAATGGTTCTTGATGGTGGTTTTGCTATGTTTCACCGCTGCATCCGCATAATGCCGGTCTCCGAACATCTTGCTGCAGAAGCACAGCATCTCGAGATTCATCATATTGTCTATGATGACGGGATACTTCCACTTGGCGTTCTCATTCCAGGATTTCATGACGCCGAGGAATGGATTCCACCTTGTCATCAGGTTGTCCGTCCCTTCGTGTATCACCTCAAGATAATGAGGGTCTCCGGTCAGCCGGTAGCCTTGTCCGAAACTGGACATCAGCATGAACCCGAGGTCATGTGTGTTGGTAAGTTTCTTTGCCGGCTCAACACGGTCGGTGTACATCTGGGCATATTCCTTGAACTCCGGGTTCCCGGTCTCCTCGTAAAGCATCCAGAGAACCCCGGGAAAGAATCCTGAGACCCAACCACTATAACCGGTGGTCTTAAGGGTGCCGTTCTCGAAAGTGCGAGGCAGAGCCGCTGGGTTGTCCTGGAGGTTGCGAGCGAGAGTCAATGACTGTCCGGATGCCCTTTCGAACCCCCGTTCAATCATCTTTTGTAGCGGCTCCTGTGCGGCCGCTGGCGTGAAAATAACTATCAGGGTCAGCAAGACCAAACAGAAGCGTCTAGCCATAAATCTTTGGTTTGTAAATGTTTCTAAAGGGTCTCCATCAAATCGTGGACGCGCTTGCGCACTTCTTCGATGGTGCCGGTGCCGTCAATCTCGTTGTAGGCGCCTGAGGCCTTGTAATACTCAACGAGGGGCTCAGTCTTCTCATGATAAGTCTTGATCCTGTTGGAGATTGTCTCATCGGAGGCGTCGTCAGCCCTTCCTTCAATAGCGGCGCGATGCTTAATCCTCTCCTTTATCATCTCGTCGGGGATCATAAGGGACACTACACCTGTGACTTTCGTGTCTCTCTTGGCGAGCATCTTGTCGAGAGCCTCGGCCTGGGCTGTGGTGCGGGGGAAACCATCAAGAAGGAAACCGGAATATCCCTCGACCGTATCAAACTTTTTCTCGATCATTCCCTCGACGATCTCGTCGGGAACGAGCTCACCGGCCTCAATCAAAGCCTTGGCTTTCAGCCCGAGCTCACTGCCACTCGCCATCTCTCCTCTGAGAAGGTCCCCTGTAGAGATGTGGCATAGGTTGAACCTTTCCGCCATTGAGGCGGCTTGGGTGCCTTTGCCCGCACCCGGAGGGCCGAATAGAATGTAGTATTTCATGTTATTATCCAATACGTAAATATCCTTGATATTCCTTCCCAGTCCGTCATAGTCAAGGCCGAATCCTACGATGAAATCATCCGGGATCTCCATCGCCACATAGTCGAGCTTCTGGTCAAGCTTATAGCAGCCGGGTTTGAGCAGCATCGTGCAAATCTTAGTCTCAGTGGCACCGTTGGCCTCCATCATCCTGACCAGGTTTGCGATGGTCCTTCCGGAATCCACAATGTCCTCGACAATGATCACCTTCTTTCCTTTCACACTGCCGGTCATGCCGATGATGTCCCGGACCTCGCCGGTTGACTGTGTTCCCACGTAGGAGGACAGTTTTACGCAAACAATCTCACAGTTGAATGATAACCGTTTCATCAACTCCGCCGTGAACAGTATGGATCCGTTGAGAACACAAAGCAATACAGGTGCTTCCTCAGAGTCTTTGTAGTCAGCGTTTATCTGTTCTGCCACTTTGTCGATGGCTTTCTCGATCCGGTCGTATTCGATGAAGGGACGGAAAGATTTGTCATGAAGTCTGATGTTGCTCATAAATGTTTGTTTAAGATAAATACAAAAATAGCCAATCCTTATAAAAAACAGAAATAAACGTCCACACTTTTTTATACTCACTGATTATTTGATTCCAGCCTTGTTATATTCGCGAAAACCTCGTCAGATGAAAAGCTTCAAATCCATTCTTGCCCTCACGTTTATACTTGTCCTGCGTTTGTCCTGCGTGCCTGTTCCTGTTCCGGCGCAGACAGGAGATTACATCGGGAATATGCTTGTGATAACAGGCGCTTCCTGTGAGGAAGAACTTGATGAGCAGGAGATTGAGCGCTTCTCAGGCTTTCTGTTGCATCCTTTAAGACTAAACGGATCGGGAAAATCCAGGTTAGTCTCAAGCGGACTTTTGAGTCAGTATCAAGCGGCCAGCCTTGAAGAGTATCGCAGCCGTTCGGGGGATGTCAGGTCTTTCTCGGAACTCGCTTTGGTCGAAGGATTTGACGAGGCTTATGTCGCCGCTTTGGCTCCTTTCGTGACACTTGATGGCAGTGTGGCGGGAGCGGCGGGGAATATGCCTGGAATCAGGCAGGAGGCTCTTCTGCGGGGGTCTTTTAAAGGTGCCGAAGCCAACTACGGTCTCAAGTATAAAATCTCGTTCCGGGAAAAAGCATCTGCTTCCCTGGCTGCCAGATCATACTATGGAGATGCCTTGTTCCCGCCTTCCTCGTGGTCAGGGAATATTTCCATTTATGGGAAGCGCTTGTTGTCCAAAGTTGTGTTTGGGGACTACAATATGCGTCTTGGACAGGGGCTGTCTCTCTGGAGCGGGATGTCGCTAGGAGGATTCTCATCATCATCTTCTTTCTCGAGGAGACCTACAGGTTTGTCTCCGGCTTGGTCTGGAATCGGGAGTCATAGGGGAGCCTCCGCTGAGTTGTCTGCAGGTCGATTCTCATTTGTTCCATTTGTCTCATTTCCTGGGTTGAGGGAGAGGATGGCAGGTAAGAAAAAGAGTAGGATAGTGATAATGCCAGGCACCTTTTGCTCATGGGGCGGCAGGAATGGTCAGATTGGTTTATCGGCGTGGTGGACCGGGGAACACGGAAAGGTCTCCGGGGATTTCCGCTGGAATCTTTATGGTATAGATATATTCGGGGAGGTGGCTGCTGATATCGCCTCAGGGGCTGTGGCCACAGTTCTTGGTTCATCTATCTCATTGGAAGAGGGATGGAGGGTCAGCGGAGTCGCCAGGATATATCCGTCCACCTTTGACGGGACATGGAGCGGAGGCGTCAGGAGCTGGACTAAAACCTCTGACGAGAGGGGAGTGGCGATAGGATTGGAGAGATATGGATTGCAGTTCACGGCGGATTTGGGCATCAAAGATTCTGACAAGGCTCGTCGTCAGGTGAAGCTGTTCGCGAAGGTCCCTGTCCAGATCACTCCAAACGCTGTTCTTTCTTTCAGATTTACAGGCCGTTATCGCCCCTATGAGAGCTATCTTGTGTACCGCACGGGATTGAGAGCTGATCTGGATTGGTCATCCGGGGAAATCTCGGCGAGGTATGGGGAATCAGATGCTGATGCTTGGAAGGCGCGTTTCAGGTTGGAGGGATTGCTTTGCAAGTCGCTATCTGGCCTTACATATATTGAGCTTGGGAGGAAGGCTTCCAATCTGAGCGCTTATCTGAGGGGAACGCTGTTCGTCGTGGATAATTGGGATGACAGGATATACTCGTACGAAAGGGACGCTCCAGGAAATTTCACTGTACCAGCGTATTACGGAAGGGGAGTCGCTTTGTCATTCGTGGGTGGTCACAAGTTCCGCCAATGGAAGAAGAAAACCCTGAGGGTCTACCTCAGGGTCTCCGATATCTCTTATTTCTTGATGTCTACACCAAAGCCGTCGGTCCGTGAAGCTAGAGTCCAGGCGGTAATAGCAATCTGATTATTTCGGTGGGATCTTGATTATCTGGCCTATCCTCAGGTGGCTGTTTATCCCGTTGTATTTCATCAGTTTGTCAGCCGTGGTGCCATATTTCTTGGCGATGTTGTAGAGATTGTCTCCTTGCTTGACTTTATATGTCGTCGCCTGACCAGTGGCCGTCTGCGGCTTTGATGAGGAAGTGCTGGACGTTGTTTTCGGTTTAGTGGTGGAGGAACTTGCCGTGGAGTTGGAAGTGCTTGAGGCGGGGGCTCCTCCCTTATAGATGACGAGTGTCTGGCCGACACGAATCGTAGTGCCTTTCAGGTGGTTCCAACTTTTGAGCTGGTTCACCGACACATGGTATCTAGCGGCGATTTTCCCGAGGTTATCCCCGCTCCTCACCTTATATGTCGTCCGGTTGGCGGTTGTTGAGGTGCTGGCGCCAGAGGAACGTGTCGTTGGCTTTGAACTGATAAGTGTCTGTGGATTGAGCAGTTCTTCAGCCCTGTGGGTATAGAGGGAGTCCTCGTTGGCAATGAACGCGCTGGTGTAGTTGAACGGGATTCTGAGGATGTATGTGCCGCTGTTCCCAGGGATCACATCCTTTATGTATTGGGGATTGAGATTCTCGAGCTCCTCTACTGAGATCCCGACGAGGTCACTGATCTGCTGGAAATGAAGGTTCTTTTTGATTTCGAAGGTGTCTACTTGGACAGGCATCTGCACGTTATTGGGAGTCAGCCCGTACTCTTTGCTGTATCTGAGGGCGTACATGGCTCCCACGAATGCGGGAACATAACCTCTGGTCTCTCTGGGAAGATAGTCATACACTTTCCAGAAATCTCTTCCACCGCCCCTGCGGATCGCCTTGTTGACATTGCCCGGGCCGCAGTTGTATGAAGAGATGGCGAGGTTCCAGTCTCCGAAAAGGCGGTATGAATCCTTAAGGTACCTGGCGGCCGCGTCAGACGCCTTGAATGGATCGAGTCTCTCGTCAACAAAAGAGTTGATCTCAAGACCATAGCTCTTGGCTGTCTTTGTCATGAACTGCCACATGCCTTTCGCTCCAACTCTCGAGACCGCTACAGGATTTAAAGCTGACTCGATTATCGCCATGTATTTGAGTTCATCAGGAAGGCCATACTGGCTGAAAGTCTCCTCGAAAATCGGCATGTAATACTGGCATAATCCCATTATATTGCCCATTTTAGTGGGCATTTTCTCGGAGTAAAGCACCATGTAGTTCCTCACGGTCTCATTGAAAGGCAGGGTGATGAAAGAGTTCATGCTCTCAAGCCTCTCTCTAAGCACTTCGTCTGAGACGTTGGAAGAGAAATGTACGGAGTCCATGTTATATCCCTCACCATTCCTGTCATTCTTGACTTGACGGTGGAGATACCAAATATTCAGGAGACTGTCCGTGAGCTCGGGGCTGTAATCCTCAGGATTGAGTCCGGCAGCGCTCTTGTCATCGTTTTCCTCGTAGATGCTCAGCATCTCTTTAGCCAGGCTGTCTTTGAGGATGATGTCTTTTTTCAGCTCCTCTATGACTGCATTCATGGAGTCAATCCTCGAGCGGAGCTCAGTATTCTCCACTTTGTACCTATTCCTGAATAATTTGCTTTTCCTGGTTTGGCCTGCAGCTGTTGGTGAGAGCGTCAAGGCGAAAGCCAAGGCGAGTAGAGATATTATGAACGCTTTCCCTTTCATGGCGTATTCATTTAAAAAGTGAAGCCTATCTTCACTCCCACAGCGTTGTCGCTCATGAAGCCACCTCCGGAGTGCCTGGGGGCTATGGCGTACTCGTTACATGGCGTGATAATAGTGGGGCTCACACTCATTGTGAGATCGTCATTGACCTCAAAATCCTGCATATAAGAGAAGACATTGGCATCTATGACCTGCAGCAGATAGCTGCCCACTATTGCCACGACAGAATAATCCCGGAATCGTCTGAACACATTCCTGTAATAGAGAGCCCTGTCGGCCGGGATTAGACCCTCGTATGTGCCTTCCTCCGCTGTCGCCTCGTTATGTATCCTCTTGTATCTCTTATAGTTCTTGTTATTTACAGCCCAATAATGGTACGAGCCCACTATGGCTCCCCAATAGATGGGAATCTTCCAATACTCTCCGTTATAGGCCTGCCCTAGACCGGGTACGAGCAAAGAATATAGAGTCGCTTTTCCGGCTTGACCCTTTATGTCACGCTTGTAGTTGACGACTCCGTCCATGAGTGTTCCCCAGTAAATCAGTCCGGCTCCGGCGAACATGTATGTGGCCATTTTCTTGGCGTCCTCGTCAACTGTCAAAGTGGTCTCAGGATCATTCTCGAAGGCTAGCTCGTATGCTGATTTTGAGGCCTTATACTGTTTATGGTACTTTATACCCATCCCGATTGTGGCTCCAAGCCCGGCGTATGTGATGGGAATCTTCCAGTATTGTTTATTGTAGAACTGCTCCGCACCGATGAATACGGTGGAGCCGGCGAACATTGAACCGATCTTCAAAGTGGAATCATGATGGGCGACGCCATGGAAAAACTCTCGGAAAGACCACATCCGGTCCACAGAGTCTCTTGACGCCAAGGTGTCTGAGGGACTGGCGTAGTTCTGGCTGAATGCTTCCTCGCGGAATTGGGCGCGGGCTCCAACCGTGAAAACGGCCAGAAACAGCGGAACCAATAATATCCTGAGTCTCAGATCCTTCATCAAATCGCCTAAATATTAGATTCCTCAAGAGCATTGAGGAACCTCTTCACTTCCTCGTCCGAGTTGAACCTTATTGTCATGGTGCCTTTCCCGGAGGGAGAGCGTTTCAGGCTGATGCTATTATCAAAAAACTTGCCGATGTGCTCGAGAACACGGTAATAGTCGTCTGGAAGATCCTGGATCTTTGGCGACGTGGAGACATCTTCTTTACCCAGCCTGCGGACTTTATCCTCGAGTTGACGGACTGAAAGGCCGTCTTTGATTGTGAGGTCGCACAGAAGCTCTTGGATATGAGGATCTTCTATTCCCAGAAGGACTTTGGCGTGGCCTGTGCTGAGGAGACCTGCCTTAAGGTCGTGCTGAACTTTGGCCGGGAGTTTCAGGAGTCGCAGATAATTGGCGACAGAAGCCCTTTTCTTGCCAACTCTCTGAGCCATTCTCTCCTGGGTGAGGTGGCATTCGTCCATCAGCCTCTGGTAGCTCATAGCGATCTCGATGGGATCCAGGTCTTGTCTTTGGATATTCTCGACGATGGCCATCTCGAGCATGCCCTGGTTATCCGTTGCACGGATATAAGCGGGGATGACATCCATACCGGCGAGCCTGCAAGCGCGGAACCTTCTCTCACCGCTGATGATCTGGTACCGACCGTCCGGACGTTTCCTCACAGAGATTGGCTGGATGAGGCCGAAAGTTCGGATCGACTCGGCCAATTCCTCCAGGGAATCATTGTCAAAGGCCATTCGTGGCTGGTACGGATTGGGATCTACAAGACCGGCGGGGATACGTAAAACGTCGCCATAATCCTGTGATGGCCTGGCACCGGCGATCTCCTTGTTGATATAACCGACCGGTTTTCTTTCCGGCTCGTTAATATCCATGTCGCCCAACAGGGCGCTGAGCCCTTTGCCCAGCCTGCTTTCCCGTTTGTCGCTCATCTTGTCTTTCATCACTTCTCGTTCTTGTCGAGAACCTCCTTGGCGAGGTTCATATAATTGGATGTGCCATTGCTGACGACATCGTAAAGAATGATAGGCTTTCCGTGAGAGGGAGCCTCGCTCAGGCGTATGCTCCTTTGGATGATTGTCTTGAACACCATCTCCTTAAAATGTTCACGAAGCTCACCGACAACTTGGGCGTGCACTTTTGTCCTGCCGTCGAACATCGTGACCACAAAGCCCTCTATGGTCAACGCTGGATTGATCTCACGCTGTACCAGGCGGATGGTCTGAAGGAGCTTGCCAAGTCCCTCAAGGGCGAAAAACTCAGGCTGGACCGGAATCATCACCGAATCAGCGGCTGTCAAGGCGTTGATCGTGATCAATCCGAGAGAAGGGGAGCAGTCGATGATGATGTAGTCATAGTCATCCCTTATGGGCTCAAGCCTACGTTTGAGGAAGGACTCGCGGTTCTCCTCGTCAATCATCTCTATCTCGGCGCCTACGAGGTTTATGTGGGACGGAATCATCTGAAGATCAGGTATTTCCGTCTGAACTAAGGCATCTCGGACGTCAATCTCACCTATCAGTACCTCGTAGATAGTCCTTTTCTGGTCATTATCCGGAGAGAAATTAAGGCCGGAAGTGGTGTTGGCCTGAGGATCCGCGTCTATAATCAGGACCTTCTTCTCCAGGACGGCCAAGGAGGCAGCGAGGTTAATGGCGGTAGTGGTCTTTCCCACTCCACCTTTCTGATTGGCGATTGCTATGACTTTTCCCATGACTGGACTCTATATTCAATCTACAAATGTAATAAAAAATAATCGCTTGTCAAACAGGGTCCACGTCCAGCGATATGTGTCCGGAATACTTCCTGCCGCTTTCGAATACGTTCACTTCTTCTTCAAGGGCGGCCTTATTGGTTTTCAGGAACTTGTTTTTCGGTAAAAGAATCCGGATGATCTTTATGTTCTCTCCTCCCACTTTGTCGATGGCGGGAGAATATGGACCGATTACTTTGACCTTGTCCCCGAGGGCCTTGTCGAGGATCTCCGCCAGCGAACGGCTCATAAGCTCTAGCCTTGCGGCATTGCGGTCGCGAAGAACGGTGTTGATGACCCTTGAATAAGGAGGATACCCGAATAACTTCCTTTCGGACAGCAACTTAGTCATGGATTCGGTATCGCTTAGACTGCCTGTGAGGGTCTGGTAGACGGGATGGTCAGGTTGCGAGGTTTGGACAACGAACATGCCTTTTTCCGTCCTTCGTCCGCAGCGTCCCCTGAACTGCTCCAATAGGGTTAAAGCCCGCTCATCCGCCCTGTAGTCCTGCTGCCCGAGGAGAGAGTCTGATTGGATCACCGCGACAAGGGACAGGCCGCTGAAATCAAAGCCTTTAGCCACCATCCTAGTCCCAACCAGGATGTCAATCTCACCGTTAGCGAATCCCCGTATAATCTCGGATTCATGTTTCCTGCTTCTCGCGCTGTCGCTATCGAGACGCCCGATCCTGGCGCCAGGAAACAGTGCTGATGCTTCTTCTTCAATCTTTTGTGTACCCGCTCCTAGAGGCTTGAGTGAGCCACCGCACTTAGGGCAGGTTCCGAGGTATCTCTTTACCCTGCCGCAATAGTGGCAGACAAGCTTCGATTCTCCATTCTCCTTAATATGCAGACTCAAAGCGGCGTCACAGCGATCGCATTTCGGAATGGTCCCGCACTCCTCGCATTGGAGGATAGGGGAGTAGGACCTCCGCTCCCTCAATATCGCTACCTGTCCACCTTTTTCAAGGCAGTCATTGATCCTGTCGATAAGCTTCCGTGAGAAGCTTCCGACCATGCCGTTTTTCTTTCTCTCGGCTATCGTGTCAATTATCTCGACATCTGAGTCTTCCGCTTGGAAATATCTGGTATTGAGTTCGATAAGTCCAAACCTTCCTACGGAGCAGTTGTACAGGGACTCGAGGGACGGTGTAGCAGACCCCAAGATTATCGCAGCCCCATGAAGTCCGGCGAGCATGATCGCAGCTTCCCTTCCATTATACCTGGGAGCCGGATTGTCTTGCTTATATGAAGGGTCGTTCTCCTCGTCAACTATGACAAGCCCAAGATCTTTATGTGGCATGAATACGGAACTTCTGGTCCCTAGAGCCAGATATGGATCGCTCTTGATGTGAGCCGCTGCGTCGGCTCTTTTCGCTAAAGTCTCCCCGGAATGGAAGACTATCAGTTCCGTTGGGAAGTGCTCCCGTATCCTGTCCTCGAGCTGCCTGCTCAGAGCGATCTCAGGAACCATATACAGGACATTCTTTCCACTTGCGAGAGTCTCGGCGGCAAGTTTTAGATAGATCTCAGTCTTCCCGGATCCTGTCACCCCGCGAAGGAGAGCAGGTTTCCGATTGTTGAGTATCTCTTTGATTTTGGAATATGCTTCCGATTGGGCATCAGAAAGTTCTATGGCGGCAGGCCACCTGTCCGTGGCCGCATCCATTCTCGCTTCGCTGCGGCTGAGTACGGCCCCTGGACAGTGGCCTTGCCGCAGAAGAACATCTCTCTGAGCGATATACCTTTCTTTCGTGTCCTCCCTTCTCGCTTTCGCTATCTTTTCTTCCAGTCTAGCGATTCTTTCCTGTAATCTATCCTTGACCCGAGCCTTGACTTCCTCCTCCTCGACCTTGCCGGCTGGATAAGCCGCTTTGTAGACTTCTCCGGGGGTGCACAGGTAATAATCCGAAACCATCCTCCATAAACCTGTCTCTTCCTGGGAAATCCTGTCAAGTCCCTCTGCCGGTCCGATTATCGGCTTGATCCTGTCGTAGCCAACGGCGCCGGCCTCGTCTTCCGCATCCACGGCTGTCACCACGGCCACATATTCTTTTCCTCCGAACTCGACCCTGACCCTGTCGCCTAGGGCAAGTTCACCTGGTATCTGATCTTCTGAATATGAATAAAATGGCTCCCACTTCAAGCGGAGCGGGAGAAGCACTTGTATGTACCGTAATCTGTGCATCAAGGCGAATTTACCAAAAAAAATTTGTATAGAAATGTTTTTTGTCTATCTTTGCAATCCCAAAACAACTGGTGCTGTAGCTCAGATGGTAGAGCAATGGACTGAAAATCCATGTGTCGGCAGTTCGATTCTTCCCAGCACCACGGTAACCCGCTGAATCTCAGCGGGTTATTTGTTATATGGCCTCAAATAACCGTGCCGGACCAGGTCGTCCCGACTCTGAACTGGACTTGTATATCCATCAGATATGACAAATAGATTGTCGGCGACCGTGGAAATGGCGTCGTAGTTGTGGTCGGTAACTATGATGCCGTGATCTTGGCCGCGTTCTCTGATCAGTGCTTTGACCTCTTCTATGTTCACGGGATCGACCAGAGTGAATGGTTCATCAAGGATGTAAAAAGGGGCGTCACTCATGAGAACCAGATAAAGCTCGGCGAGACGAGCCTCGCCACCAGAAAGCTCATATATGGCTGAATCATAGTGGCGGGAATATTTGGGCACTCTGTTCACGAAGGCCCAGTAGTTAACGCCATACAGTTCAAACGCGCGATGCAGTCTCATCCCCTCAGGAATCAAGCGTCCTTGCGGAAGATACTTGATTGACCTGCCGATAATCTTGCGGTCCACCGGCTTTCCGTCGATGCTCACCATCACATTTTCCACCTTGAGACCACCCATCAAAGCCCTGAACATACAAGATTTCCCCGCTCCATTCCGGCCCAGAAGGCCCGTCACCATACCTGTTTCGGAAGTGATATAGCCACCGCTCAGGACCGTCTTATCGCCAAACCGGACCACCACACTATCCACTATGAGTTTATGCTTATCCATGGATCAGGAGCATAATGGTCATTAGGATGGCGAATGCCAAATAATCAGCGATAATGATCCGTGTCAGCATTTTATGGCTGGAAAGTCCTAAATTGATATAGAAGAAAACCGCGTGCCTTTCTCGGAACTGCTTCACCATGTAAACGGTGATTGCCGTTAGCGGTACTTTCAGGATAAAGGCATCAACGAGAAAAGAGTAAGAGAAATCACCCCGTTGAAGCAGCGCGCAGACCAAATTGTATAACGCTCCAACCAGAAACACTACTTTCCCGTAGCGCCAAGTGAGTGATATGTGGTCCCGAATGTGCATGCTGAGCCAGGAATAATCCGGTCAGCTGTTTTCACAAATACTGAGCCAGTGACGCAGGCACCATGCGAATGCGGAAGCGAGTCGGCGGGCGTTGTCGGTAAAGTGTCCGCCTTCTTCCCAAACGAGGGTGACATTGTCCTCGCCAAGCCTTTCCCGGAGAAGGGCATATTCTCTTCTCACGGCATCGCCTACTTTCGATATTGACTGGTTACGGACATGTTCTTCCTTGTCACCGAGACTCAGGTACACCATGTTCGCTTTTGAGGGGTGGACAAGTGAATATTTCCCCCAATCCTTTATCCATAAAGTAGGGGAGGCGGCCGCGATTGCGGGGAACTTGTCGCAGACGGTCGCTGCCCATAAAGAGAAAAGACCTCCTAAAGAGTATCCTCCAAGAATCACGGGCAGCTCACCGTATTTGTCAAACAGAGCAGGTAACAGGTCATCGGTGACAAATCTCAACGTGTCGTATGAGGCGGAACCTACCACCGGGTCCCGGTTTATGGCTGGGTCGTGCCAGGGACTGAGATCCAGATCCCAATCGAGGACCTGGAAGCCGGCCATGGCGAAAGGGACACAGGAGGACGCCCAAATCCTCTCGACCTCGTCATGAAAGTCCTTCCTCTCATGGTTGCCAAGAGGTTGGATCAGAATTAATTCAGGGGATTCCGCCTCAGATAACAGGCATTCCCGTCCGGCTATAATCGTGGAGCTATTTATCAATGCTGACCAATTTGTATTTCCTGCCGCCAAGGCCAATGCTCTCCGCATATTCCAGGATGTGGAGGCCATGCTGGCGGTTTATTCTCTGCTGAAGAGGAATGGCGGTGTTCCCGTCAGTGTCATGATGGTTGAAGACCAAGTCGATGCAGGCCTGATCAAGAGCCACGGGGTCTGTCGAGGCAAGAATGCCGATATCGCTCACACGGGGCTTGTCAGGATTGCCGTCGCAGTCACAATCCACCGACATGTTGTTCATCACATCAATGTAGATTATGTTTTTACCCTCAGTCTTGAAATAGTCATGGACGCCTTGGGCCGCCGCTGCCATTGACTCAAGGAAACCATCCTGGTCATCGTCCAGCCATTTTGTGGAAGATCTACCGGCTGAGTGGATGTACAATTTCCCGGCCGATGAGGCTACACCTATGCTCTGATTCTTGAGAACCCCTCCGAATCCTCCCATGGCGTGGCCCTTGAAATGCGCCAGGTTGATCACAAAGTCATAGTTCTGAATATGGCTCCCGACGAGGTCGTACTGAATGTGGGACTTGTCCTTGACGGGAATGCGGATATCTCCATCCTCATCCATGATGTCCACATGGGCGACGGTCTCGAAACCACGCTCCTTAATCGCCTTGCGGTGAGCCTCGGTATTGGCCCTGTTTCCTCCGTAGGCGGTGTTGCACTCTACCAGGGTTCCGTTGACCTCATGGACAAGGTCTTTAATCAATTCAGGACGCAGGTGATTGCTCTTAGCGGACTCTCCAGTTGAAATTTTCACTGCCACACGGCCCTCCGCTTTCACTCCAAGGGCTTTGTATATGTCCACGAGACCTTTCGGGCTTATGTCCGAAGTGAAATAAACTGTAGCCCCTTCTGAGGTGTTATTGAAAGATGTGGGCGTAGGTTGGGTATTCCTTGATCCTCCGCAAGAGGTGAAAACCAAAGCCGCGAGGGCAACGGCTGAAAACAATCTCTTTAGTCTCATAGTATGGTTCATTGTTCTTTCTTTCGCGAATATACTCAATTTAACTGATTGAAAAATTGTTGATAAATTAATGAAAAATGATTTTCCCATAAGATGAAAAGCATGTAAATTTGTAGCATGATCCTCACAGTTTTCAAGCTTCTCGGCTCAATCGCCCTCCTTATGTATGGTATGAAGGTGATGAGCGAGGCCCTTCAGAAGATGGCCGGCCCCGGCCTGCGACACATCCTCGGGGCGATGACTACCAACCGTTTCACCGGAGTGCTCACCGGAATGCTCGTCTGCGTCGCTGTACAGTCTTCAGCCGCGACGACGGTGATGACAGTCTCCTTTGTCAACGCCGCGCTCCTCTCGCTCTCACAGGCCATATCGGTGATCATGGGAGCGAATATCGGAACCACTCTATCAGCATGGATCATGTCGGCCGGATTCTCATTCAATATCGCGAATCTTGTCTGGCCGGTATTCCTCGTGGCGGTCATTTTAATCCAGAGCAGGAAACACCGCTATCTCGGCGACTTCCTGTTCGGTCTCTCGTTCATGTTCTTCGCCTTAGGAACATTGAATATGACAGGCCGCGAGATGGATCTGGCTCACAATGATGGAGTTGTCAACTTCTTTTCTTCCTTTGATTCCGGAAGCTACCTGACCATTCTGCTATTCCTCTTGGTTGGTGGAATACTGACTGTCATAGCCCAGTCCTCAGCTGCCCTTATGGCCATCACCATGGTCCTCTGCACAAGCGGGGTACTGACCATCTATCAGGGTATAGCCCTAGTCATGGGTGAGAATATTGGAACGACCGTGACCGCCAATGTGGCGGCGCTCTCGGCGAACACGCAGGCCCGGCGGGCCGCTTTGGCGCATTTGCTGTTCAATGTGTTCGGTGTGCTATGGGTCTTGTGCCTGTTCTATCCCTTCGTCAACGCCGCATGTTCGATTGTCGGGGTAGATCCTCATGCCGACTCGCAGAGTCCAGCCAGGCTATCATTCGTGCTGGCTACTTTCCACACCATGTTCAATGTGACGAACACCGCGATACTGATCTGGTTTATCCCTCAACTTGAGAAAGTGGTGTCTTACATTATTCCTCAGAAGAACACTGATGAGGAGTTCCGCCTCCAGTACATCCAGTCCGGTATCATGAAGACCCCGGAAATCTCTGTCCTTCAGGCACAAAAGGAGACCACTCTCTTCGCGGACAGAATGCGCCAGATGTTCGCCCTTGTCCGGGAGTTGTACGCTGAGACTGATGATTCGGCTTTTGAGAAGAAGATCGAGCGAGTTCGGGAAATGGAGAAGATGTCCGACCGTCTTGAGAGTGAGATCGGAAGCTATCTGGCACAGGTATCCAACGCCCATCTTTCTGATGAGACCAAGCGTAAGATCCGCGCCATGCTTCGTGCCGTAAGTGAGCTGGAAAGTATAGGAGACAGCTGCTTGAACCTCTCCAGAATGATTGAGCGTCGCCATAAGGAGAAAGAGCAGTTCCTTCCGGTTCAGGAAGAGGGAATCACCGCCATGTTCGACCTTCTGGACAAAGCCTTCGTCAATATGATCAAAGTGCTTGAGGGTGAGGGAGATCCTGATGAGTCCTGGGCTCTTGAGAATGACATTGATGATCTTCGTAACAAACTGCGCTCCCAGAACACCATGGATGTGGATGCCGGAAAATATTCCTTCTCTTTGGGTACCATATTCGTTGACATTGTCCGTGAGTGTGAGAAGTGCGGCGATTATGTGATTAATGCAGTCGAGGCTAAGATGGGTAAGAGGGAAGACGCTGATTTATTGAATCTTGATGATCTTGTTATCGATCACCAGCGCAAGACCGCTTTATTGTACGGAGAGCCTCTTGACTTGACAAAGGCTGAATTTGAGCTTTTGAGTCTCCTGGTTTCCAATCCCGGCAGAGTATTCACCCGTGAGGAACTCATTGAATCCGTATGGCCCAAGGATACTTCTGTCAGCGCCAAGGTTGTGGATGGAAGCATACGTGATATCCGCACCAAACTTGGGGATTTGTCCGGCCATATCGCTAATAAGGGCGGACTCGGTTACTGCTTCGAATAACAGATAACACTAATAACCATGTTCACAAAAGAAGATATCGCCCAGATACAAGGGCGTGGCGTTGACCTCTGTCAGGTCGAGGCTCAGGTGGAGCGTTTCAAGAAGGGTTTTCCTTGGATGAGAATAGTGGCTCCGGCCACTCCCGGAAAAGGAATCAAGGTTCTCTCGGCTGAAGATGCGAAGGAGTCGGTGGATTATTACCGTAGAGCGTCAGTCGAGGGCAAATGCAAATTCGTCCCGGCCTCCGGAGCGGCGTCCAGGATGTTCAAGGACATGTTCTCAGGACTTGCTAAACTTGAGGCTGGCGAAGACCTTCCCGCTGACGCGCCTGGCGCTAAACTCGCCGCGAGGATCAAGGATTTCGCCTTCTATGACGAGACGTTGTTCGGTGAGCCTGAAGATAGCCGCGAGTACAGGAAAAAAGCCTTGTCAAGGCTTCTGGGTGAAGATGGCCTAGCTTATGGCTCCAAACCAAAGGGTGTCTTGAAGTTCCACAGTTATCCCTCCGAGGTTAGGACGGCTATCGCTGAGCATCTTGTTGAGGCTCAAGAGTATATGCGTGATACTGATCCATTCACAGAGGAGGATGTCTGTCATCTCGTGGTGACCATATCCCCTGAGCACCGTGAGCTATTCGAAAAGGCTGTCTCAGAGGTGGTTCCGGAATACGAGAAGCGCTATGGTGTCCATTATGACATCAACTTCACCTACCAGGACAAGGCGACGGACACGATCGCGGTTGGCATGGATAACGAGCCTTTCCGTACCTCTGACGGGAAACTTCTTTTCCGCCCGGCAGGTCATGGAGCGCTTATCCACAATCTCAACGAGGTCGATGCGGAGCTGGTTTCGATCAAGAACATCGACAATGTCTCCCACGAGAAATACCTCGGAGAGACTTCCTTCTATAAGCAGGTCCTAATGGGTGAGGCGCTTAGTTTGCGGGACCAGATATTCCTGTATATCAGGCGGCTGAACGCTAATCCTTCAGAAGAGATTTGCGAGGAGATAGAGGAATTCCTCGCCGATGTCCTTTGTGTCAAGATTCCTGAGGTCAGTGACCTGAATGCTAAGGCGGATTTGCTGCGTTCAAAGCTAAACCGTCCGATCCGGGTTTGCGGTATGGTACGCAACGAGGGAGAGCCCGGTGGAGGCCCGTATATCATTGAGGGAAAGGACGGCTGCACATCGCTTCAGATCCTGGAGAGTGTCCAGATCAATAAGGATGACCCGCATGCGGCTGAGGCTATGGCGGGGGCCACACACTTCAATCCGGTTGACCTAGTCTGCTTGCTTAGGGACTGCAAGGGAAGGAAGTTCGATCTCCTTTCCCACGTTGACCATGAGACCGGTTTCATCAGCTCAAAGAGTTATCAGGGTAGGGAATTGAAGGCCCTGGAGCTTCCTGGCCTGTGGAACGGAGCCATGAGCGACTGGAACACCCTTTTCGTGGAGGTTCCGCTGATAACATTCAACCCTGTGAAAGTCGTCCTGGACCTGCTTAGGCCAGCGCATCAGGGGTGATTTCTCTTAAAACAGCCAGGCTTTTATAAGGAACCAGAGGACCGGTACAAGAAGTGCCGGAAGGTAATTCAGTGTCTTGCAATCCTTTATCTCAAGGATAGACAGTCCAGAGGAGATTATCAGCACGCCTCCCACAATCGCCAATTCGTTAACTAGAGTGCCTTGCAGGAGCGGGCTGCTGGAGGCTAGTGTGGCGATCAGGTAAAACATTCCCTGCCATAGGAAAAGGATGGGAGCCGCCAGGATCATACCGATTCCGTATGTGGTGGCGAAGACCATCGAAGTCACCAGGTCAAGGGTTGAGTTGGTGTAGAGGAAGGTATTATCCCCCTGGAGGGCGCTGAGTACAGGCCCGACTATGGAGAATGTGCCTATGCAGTAGAGCAAGCATGCGGAGATGAGCCCTTTAGCGAAAGAGTCTCCTCCGAATCTTGAGACGAGACGTTTCGTTTTTCCGTCTATATCCAATGCGGTTCCCACTACACCACCGATTGCAAGGCTGAGAATAAACAGCACCGGGAACTCGCTTTTGGGCATGTTCTGCACGAAAGAGTTTGCTCCCAGGGCGATGGATGCGAGTCCCATAGCGTTGAAAAGAGTCTTGCGATACTTTTCGCCGAGGCCTTTGCGGAAGAGAGTCCCGACCAAGGTCCCGGTGATAATGCAGGCTGTGTTGACTATAGTCCCTATCATAACTTTTGCAAAGATAAGAATTTATCATTGCCAATCCCTGCCTACTCGGCGGGGATTTTGTATCTGTCGCCGGAAGCTTTCACCATCGCGTCATAGAAACCCTGCTCGTAGCCTCCAGGTTGGTCGTTATACTTGACAATCAAATATTTCCAGAGCTGATCCCAACGAGCCATCATCTTCCCGGTGTACTCGTCTGTCTTAGCGCTTAGGAATGAAACCCTATCGTAAGGGGTCATCCCTTTTGCCATTTCAGCGATCCCATCTTGTTCGGCGGAATAGAAGTCCTCCAGCTCTTTCTGGGCGGACCTCAAGTCGCCTATCAGAGCGCTATATCGTGGATAAACGAAATTAGAGACCATATTGCAGAACCAATAGGCACCCTTCTCATTGAATACACCGTTAAGGTTGTTTTCCTCCCTGAAAGCGGTAGGGATCTCCCTCTCGCAACAATAGACTGGCACATAAGCCACCATGTCGGCGTCGTCGCAATTGAACCACATCAATCCTCCGACTTCGTCAGGAAGCCAGCTCCTGAGTTGGGAGATCATCGTGAAACCGGCCTGAGGTGAGGCTATAGGCCTTTCCCTGAAATATTCCTGTCCATTTGACTCGAAGGTTTTAGCTCTGGGCCTGATAGGCATTCCCCAAGGTCCCGCTCCGAGATCCTTTGTCATGTCAAGAGGGGTACCCTCATAATGGTCCCGCATGTCGGCCATTATGTCCTGGACTGAAAGTTTGCTGTCCGGGGTGATCCATAGAGGCAGATGGTCGCAGACATCGAATTTCCCATCAAGGTAGGGCATGTACTTGTCCATCTCGGAAGGATCGGTGTGATGGCGGAAGAAACTCCATACCCTAGCGTCGCACTGCCGGACCTTTATGAAAGAGATAGGGCAATACGCGTCCCTGAAGCTGAAATCCTCGTCCCTGCCGGAGTAGAAACCCATCTCGCGGGCGAATGAGACCACATCGCTTGAGTACACGCACTCTCCCTCAATCTCTTGGAATAAGCTGTTTTTCTTGGCCTTGGCCACCTGAGGGAACCGCCTGATCCTGCTGATGTTGGCGTGGGCGCATATCTGTCCGTCAGGAACCCTCAAGGCTACCCATACGGCGCCTTTACGTCCTGGTCCCTTGCCGACAATCTCCATGATCCACGCCTCTTCCTTGTCACATACGGTGAAAGTCTCGCCTTCGTCGTTGTAGCCGTACTCGTCCATCAGCTGCCCCATAGTCCGGATCGCTTCCCTTGCGGTGGAGCAACGCTGTAGGGCCAGTTGGATGACATTGTCGTATCCCAGGATTCCTTCGGGATTAACCAGCTCGTGCCTTCCTCCGAAGGTGGTCTCGACTATGCTGAGCTGCTTCTCGTTGATGTAGCCGACGACGTTGTAGGTATACTCCACCTGATCCACATAGCCCTTGATCTCTGCCGGATGCCAGAAGGAGCGAATAGCTATCTTCTCACCTTTCTCATGTCTCCCGGCGGGGGAGTGCGTGAGCCAGCCTGAATAGCCGAAGGTGTCGCAGTTGTATGTGCATATCACAGAGCCGTCTTTGGATGCCCCCTTCGTCACGATCAGGTTGGTGCACGCCCCTAAGGAAGGGTCGAACACCAATGCCAAAAACAAGGGAAGCAGAAGCTTTCCGAGGGAGAAGTGTCTCATATTCAATTAGTTTTATTAGTCAGAAGTGATCACGCAGTCGCCTGGCCCCTTGATGTTTCCGTCGATGATGATCTCTCCGACGGAACCGACATGGATATGCCCTGTGCGAGGATTCTTGATGGAGACGACGTGTCCTTTGACGGTGGCCTCCACACTTGAATACTCGAAAGCGAGATCGCAGTCCTCGCCGAAAGTGCAATCCTCGAGGACTAGGTTGTCGCAATAACAAAGAGGCTGTGTCTCAGTGATATGGCAACGTACTAGCTTGACATTCTTGGAATACCAGGCAAGATACTCACCATTGATCACGGAGTCATATATCTCAACATTTTCAGCCTCCCAGAAGGAGTCTTTCGAATTGAGGACGCTGTTCCGTATAACCACGTTCTTGGCGTACTGGAAACCGTAGTTACCTTGCAATTTGACATTCTCCAGGACGATATCCTCGCAATGCATGAAGACGTAGTCGGCTCTCTCGATAACGCAGTCCTTGACGTCAATATGGCTGCAATCCCAGAAAGTCTCGCTTCCACCGGGAATCCAGCAGTTCCTCATCTTGATCCCATCCATCCTGCGGAAGGTCTTGGGGGCGTCAATCAGAGTGTCGTACAACTCGCCATTTCTGGAATACCATAGGCCAGACCTGGCCCCGACAGTGAGGATAGAGTCACGGACAACGAAACCGTCGCATTCCCAAAGAGGGTATTTGCCCTCAAAACGGCATTTTACGCAAGTGATGTTGGCTGTCTCTTTAAGACCGGATTCTCCGGGCCGGATAATGACATCCTCCAGGTAAAGGTCTTTCGCACAATAGAATGGCCTTTCACCGCCATATTCCCCGCCGATTATTCTCTCCATATAATTAATTAAATTTCAGCATATTCAATCTCCGCATGCTCCCGGTCCACAACCTTGTGTTTCATCCATTTATCTCCCTTCAGCCTCAAGATGAACAGGATTCCCCTGACGTTCAATTCCACACACATGGCGATCCAATAACCCTGAAGGCCCATCTTCGGAGTAAGGATGGCGGCGAGTCCGATTCTCACTATCCACATGCTGCAGAAGTTCATTAGACTTGGCATGAGGGTGTCTCCAGCTCCCACGCAGCATCCGTATCCCACTATCGAGAGAGCGTACATCGTCTCCGCGAAGGCTTCTATTCTCAGCACTTTAGCCCCCAACTCGACCACACCAGGGTCAACGCTCAAGAGACCCATAAGTTGCCGCGAGAAGATGAACATCAAGATCCCTAGGATGGTTTGTATCAGGGCTCCCATCGTCATTGTGATCCGGGAGAAGCGTTTCGCCACTTCTTTTCGTCCAGCTCCAATGCTTTGGCCAATCAAGGTCGTCGAGGCTTCCTCTATCCCATAGGAAGGCATGTAGCAGAAGCTCTCTGCGGTGATGGCGAATGCGTTGGCAGCTATGGAGATAGCCCCGAGTGGTGCTACAATAATTGTGCTCATCACATAGGCTCCTCTCATAATAACGTTTTGGAGCCACATCGGTGCTGTTATTCCCCAAGCGTTGTCGAGAGTCCTGCGCCTGGGCCTGAAGGATCCCTTCTCTCCCTTGATATTCAGTTCCTTGGATCTGGTGAGCACATACCAGACTGCGAAGGCGGAGGTGACCAGTTCGGAGAGACCTGTCCCGAGGGCCGCTCCAGCCACACCCATGTCGAAGATGAATATGAATATGTAGTTGAAAACCACATCCAGCGCACACATGGCTGTGTACATGATGCTGGGCACCTTCATATTTCCGCTGGCCTGGAGCATGGCGCTGGCTGCCCAGCCCACCGCTCCCACGGGGATGAATGCGGAGAATATCAGGAAGTATTTTGACGCATCGGAAATGATTTCAGGACTACCTCCAAGCCATCTGGGCAGGGGAGAGCTCAAGGCTACGCCTATTAACCCGAGGAAGATGCTGAGTATCAATACTGAAGTCAGTCCTTCACGCAGAACGGCCCGGGCGCCTTTAAAATCTTTAGCTCCACAGAGATGAGCTACCTGCACTGAGAATCCCGAGCATGCTCCAGCCGTGAATCCGCTGAGAATCCATGTGCTGGTGGCGATCAGGCCTATCGAGGCGGAAGGATTTGCCCCTAAACGTCCCACCATGCCGGTGTCGATGTACTGCATAAGCATCGACGAGGTCTGTGCGAGGATGGCGGGAAGGCTCAGCATAAAGGCCAGCTGGATCTGTTGACCTAGCGTCATCCGCTGTCCCTCCCGGATCATTCCGAGCAACTCATCTTTCAGACCTTTAGCCATAGGAGCCGAATTGAACACGCGAATATAGGTAAAAACTTCTTTAGTCGCCCAATGGGACTATTCCCGCATCCATATCGCTAATTATCCGCAGAAAACCATTGATGGCAAGTTAATAATTGTTATATTTGTATTTACTAATACTGTGAAATGCCGATAGCAAGCCTGTTTTAACAGATTTCAAAATCACCATATTTTTTTAACCCAACTATTTATGAAGAGATTCTATCTTTTGCTCCTTTCCCTGTTGGCCACAACGGCTATTTGGGGACAGACGGCAGTCAGTGGTGTTGTCCAGGATTCTTCCGGGCAGCCGATTGTCGGAGCGGGAGTCGTCCAGGTCGGATCAGCCACCAACGGCGTGATGACCAATTTGGACGGAGCCTTCTCAATCAGTGTGCCAGTGCGTTCCGTACTGGAGATCTCCTGTGTCGGATATGTGACCAAGAGGGTCACCGTCGAGTCCGCTCAGTCTAATCTCACCATTGTCCTGGAAGAGGACACTCAGATGCTCGACGATGTCGTTGTCGTCGCGTTCGGTAAGATGAAACGCGAGGCCTTCACCGGTTCAGCGGCCACAATCAAAGCCGACGAGCTTACCAAAGCCCAGAGCACCAACGCCACCCAGGCACTTGCCGGACGTATCCCTGGACTCCAGATCAACAACACCTCAGGCCAGCTCACAAGCTCCCCGTCCATCACCATCCGCGGTATCGGTTCCATTTATTCTGACACCCAGCCGCTTATCGTTGTGGACGGCATGCCTTATGACGGCGACCTGAACCTCCTCAACTCAAGCGATATCGAGTCTATGACTGTCCTCAAGGATGCAGCCTCGAACGCCCTGTATGGAGCCCGTGGAGCTAACGGTGTCATCATGATCACCACCAAGCACGGTAACACCGGCGAAGCCAAGGTTACCTTTGACGCTAAGTGGGGAGTCAACACCAACGCCCTGCAGCTCTACAAGACGACCAACACGGCCCAGTTCTACGAGACTTACTACCAGACTATCTATAATCAGGCGATTCTTGACGGAGCTTCGTCTTCAGATGCCCACAAGAAGGCCAACAGCTATGTCCAGGGTTCCAGCACCGGCCCCGGTTACATGGTTTATACTGTTCCTACCGGACAGGACTTTATCCTCGAGGGTGGCAAGATGAATCCTGACGCCCAGCTTGGCGCTTTCCACACCTACAACGGCCAGACGTTCTGGCTCCAGCCTGACAGCTGGGAGAAGGAAGGCTTGAGGGACGGTTTCCGTCAGGAATACAACGTCTCCCTCTCGGGCTTTGTCGGAGGGAAGATCAACTACTTCGCTTCCTTGGGTTACCTTGACCAGCAAGGTATCCAGGTCGGTTCCGATCAGGACCGTCTCACCGCCCGTCTGTCCGCCGACTACCAGGCCAAGCCTTGGCTGAAGGTCGGAGGTAATTTCAACTACACGAAATATCGCTACCACAACACCGGTGAGGGAGTCCTCAACGCCGGTTACATTTGGCAGACCATCAAGACCCAGGCCCCTGTCTATCCTGTTTATCTCAGGGACGGAAACGGCAAGATCATGATCGACCAGTGGGGTGAGCAGATGTACGATTTCGCGCAGAGCTACGGCCTCAACAGGGCTGGAGGTACTGGCGGAAACTCTATCTTCGGAAACAAGTACACCTCTAACCTGACTGACGGTAACTCCATCACCCTGAACGGTTTCGCTGACATCAAGATCTACAAGGATCTGACCTTCACAGTCAATGCCAGCGCCTACGACTACGAGCGCAAGGGTACCTACATCGACAGCCCGTTCGTGGACATCTACACAAACAGCTCCGACAATGGTTACCTCTCCAAGTCAGCCTCAAGGACCTACACGTACAACACCCAGCAGCTCCTCAACTACAATAAGACTGTGGGCAAACACGAGATCAGCGCTATGCTCGGACACGAGTACTACAACTACAAGTACGAGGACATCGCCGCATCCGGAAAGAACTTCGGTATCGACGGTGTCACTGAGCTCGGTGGCGTCCTGAACGTCAATCCGGATCCGTCCTCATCGGCCTCCGTGTACAATGTCGAGGGATATTTCTTCCGCGGTATGTACAACTATGACGGGAAGTACTACGCTTCCGCGTCTTATCGTCGTGACGCTTCCTCGCACTTCGCCAAGGCTCACCGCTGGGGTAACTTCTGGTCTGTCGGAGCCGCCTGGATCATCTCCAAGGAGAACTTCTTCGATGTTCCGTGGGTGGACAACCTCAAGTTCAAGGCCTCTCTTGGAAGCCAGGGTAACGACAACATCGGTAACTACCTGTACGCGACATCATATTACATGATGAACAACAACAACCAGGTCGCATACCAGTGGCGCCAGAAGGGTACTGAGGACATCACCTGGGAGACCAACACCAACTTCAACACCGGATTTGAGTTTGACCTTTGGAAGGGCCGCCTTACCGGTAGCATCGACTACTTCTACCGCAAGACTTCCGACATGCTGTTCCAGCTCAGTACTCCTCCGACCATAGGCTACAGCAGCTACTGGGCCAATATCGGTGACATGCGCAATGCCGGACTCGAACTCGATCTCCACTGGACCCCTATTGACCACAAGAACTTCAAGTGGCTTGTGGACTTCAATGTCTCCCATGTGCGCGACAAGATCCTCCGTCTCCCGGATGACCTCAAGTCAAATGTCGTTGACGGACATGCCGGATTCATCAATGAGGACACTTCCTTCATCTCCAAGTACCGCTACTACATCGGCGAGGGCCTTCCTCTCTACAGCTGGTACCTCAGGGAGTATGCCGGGGTTGACAAGGCCACCGGTCAGGCTCTCTACAATAAGTATGAGGTTGATGACAACGGCAACGTTGTCGGCGAGCCTACGACCACTTTCAACGCCGACGAGGCTACCTATCGTCTCAACGGTAATGCGATGCCTGATCTCTACGGAGGTCTCGGCATGACCTTCCAGCTTTACGGGTTCGACTTCTCATTCAACCTGACTTACCAGCTGGGCGGCACCGCTTACGACTACGCTTACCAGATCATCATGCACAACGGTAGCGGCAACCAGATCGGAACGACCTGGCACACCGACATCCTCAACGCCTGGACTCCTTCGAACACCGACACCAACGTCCCTCGTCTGAACCAGTCCGATGTCTATACAAGCTCCCGTTCCGACCGTTTCCTCGTGAGCGCCAGCTACCTTAACTTCCAGAATGTCAACTTCGGTTACACTCTGCCCGCCAAGGTGACCCGTCTCGCGAAGATCGATTCAGTCAGGCTTTATTGCTCGGCTGATAACCTGTTCTACATCTCCGCGCGCAGAGGCTTCGACCCTCGTTACTCGCTCGCCGGCTACAACAACATGTCGGCCCACAACCCGATCCGCACGATCTCCGGCGGTATAACTCTCACATTCTAAAATATGGATAAGATTATGAAAAGATATATTTGGACAGCGCTTGCGGCTTTCGCCCTCGCCTTCACCAGTTGTATCGAGGAGACCTATCCGACTGATTACGTCCTTGACACCCAGATCGCCCAGTCCGAGTCCGCTCTGAACGGTATGATGAACGCGGTCTATTCGACGTTCGCCTCCACGAACCCCATCAATGACGGCAACATGCACTACGGTGCCATGAAGATCATGCTCGATCACGGGACAAGCTCCTTGTTGAACCCCGGTTACAACGGCTACAACACTATGCTCCAGTATTCCTACGGCAACTTCAGCTATTCCAACCGCTCACGTTGGCCCGTCGGACTGTACTATACCTACATCAAGGGAGTCAACGACATCATCGCCCTCTTCCCCGAGGGAACCGAGGTCACTGAGGCTCAGAAGGGCTACCTTGGCCAGTGCTACGCTTTCAGGGCCCTCTTCTATCTTGAGATTACCCAGATCATGGAGTGGAAGCAGCCCACTGATCCGGTGATCACTCCCAAGCTCAACAAGCCTCTCAACGATCTTACCAATCTTGGTGTGCCGATCGTGACTGAGAAAACAACGAGTGACGTGGCTTCCAACAACCCCAGGGTGACCGTTGACGAGAACTTTGACCTTATTCTCTCCGACCTCGCTGAGGCCGAGAAGTATCTCGCTGATTTCAACCGCACTGACAAGATCCAGCCCAACCTCGGCGTTGTCTATGGACTTTACGCCAGGGCTTACCTCTTCCTCGCCTCCAGGGCCAAGAAGACCGCCGCCAAGTACACCGATGAGGCTGACCTTTGGAACAAGGCTTACCAGTATGCCCAGAAGGCCATCGAGACCTCCGGCTGCACCCCTCTGACAGAGGACCAGTGGCTTGATCCTGTCAATGGCTTCAACAACCGTAATTCCCAGAACTCCTGGATGTTGGCCTACACCACTTCCGAGAGCAACTCGACCGCCTGCACAACTGACTGGAACCCTGCCAACACCATGGGAACCGAGACCAACTACATCGTCTATGGATGGAGGGTCGGCCGCGGTCTCGCGCGTCACTGGTATGAGAGGCTGTCTGACAACGACTGGCGTAAGAAGTCCTGGCTTTCCCCGAACTTCTTCTACGAGTCCACCAACCAGAAGCCCGGTGAGCCCTACCTCGTCGAGAGGGATGGAAACGGCAATTTCATCAACAACAAGTGGAATTCCGTGGATAACACCTCCAACGATCAGGCAAACTGGTCAGACGAATACTCAGGCCGTCTGAACGATGGTTACAAGTATCCTCTTAACACCTCCGCTTCCTGGGTCCGCAAGCAGGCCAGCATCGCCAACGGATTCCTCGGATGGCCTTGGCTGTATCTTAACCTCAAGTTCCGTCCCCACAACGGCGCCGCTCTCGACATCAACACCGGTGGAGCTATCGACTTCCCGATGATGAGGGTTGAGGAGATGTACTTCATCAAGGCTGAGGCCGCCCTCCACACCTCCGGTGTCGCTGCCGCCAAGACAGCCCTCGAGGAGATTGTCAAGACAAGGAACAGCTCCTACACTTGCGACAAGACCAGCGCTGAGGATGTCCTTGAGGAGATTATCTTCCAGAAGGATATCGAGTTCTGGGGTGAGGGTGTCAACTACTTCGACGACAAGCGTCTGGAGAGAGGTCTCTACAGGGCATATCACGGATCTTCCGTGACCCGCGTCCAGCAGCTCATCAACTGCTCCGGCGTGTTCCCCGGCTGGACTCCTATGTTCTCCCAGACAGAGATGAACGCCAATAAGGCCATCACTGACTACAACACTCCGCTCAACGCCTACGCCAACTACCAGTTCTGGACCGACCTCAACGAGGTGAAGGAACACTATGGCGAGCCTCTTGATCTGGACAACCTCCCGTTCTAATTAAAAATGAGTGAAAAATATGAAAACCAATAGATTATCATTCTTGCTGATCGCCTCCTGCGCATTGCTTTTCGGAGCGTGCAAGGACAATGACGATACCGGCGCGGATTTGAGCGGACAGGGATTCTTCTCTCAGGAGACTCTCATCTACAGCCTTTCCGGCCAGTCCAGCATCTCGGTGCCTGTGGTGCGTCTTGGCACAAGTGGTGACATCACGGTCAACATCACCTCTACAGGACCTTCCGAGTTCTCTGTTCCTTCATCAGTCAGCATCGCTGACGGGGACAGGATCGGAAGTGCCGAAATCACCTTCAACCCTTCGAACCTCGCCTACATGGAGAGTTATGATATCAATCTCTCTATCAACGGTTTCTCATCGATCTACGGCTACGGCAACGCTAAGCTCCAGATCGAGAACCCTATGCCCGCCGATCTGCCTTATGCCTCCTATGGTACCGGTACGATCACGGAAGGCTGGTGGGGTGAGCAGGAGGACAAGGAGATGTTCTACCGCGACTGCGGTGGTGGCATCTACCAGTGCTACCTCCCGGAGTGCTGGGGACATGACTCCGGCGCCGGCTATCCGGTTCAGGACTATGTCTTCTTCTGGGACACCAAGACCAACAAGCTTTATATCCCGTTCCAATTCATGGGCTGCGAGGATTGGTGCATCGGTGACCAGGGATCCATCGCATGCAAGTTCGGTGGCCCCGGCTATGGTGATGGACTTCGTGTCTGGAGAGAGTTCATAGACAACACCTATAAGAGCAGCTCTTTCGAGCAGCCTCATTACGACCCGGCTACCAAGTCATTCTATCTCTCTGATTCCGCTGCTTGCGATCCTAAGACAGGTAAGGTGACCTATGGTACCGCCGGTACTCCTGATGTATTCAAGCTGAATTAATTCCTGATTATCAGGTTCTTTTAGCGATACTCTCTGCCGCGAGAAAGCCTGTTGACCAAGCGGCCTGAAGGTTATAACCTCCGGTAATAGCGTCAACATCAAGTACTTCTCCGGCGAAATAGAGCCCTGGATGCTTAACGCACTCCAGGGTTTTATTATTTATGTTTGTGAGGGAGACACCCCCACAGGTGACAAATTCCTCTTTGAAACGGCTCTGTCCTTTGATGTGATATGAGTCGTTGGACAAGGTCTCAGCAAGCCTGTTGAGTCCTTTGGGACCGATTTCAGCCCAGCGGGCATCTCCCCGGATTTTGCTCTTTGTGACAAGATAAGTCCAGAGTCTTGAGGGAATATACTCAGGGTGGGAGTTAATAATCAGTTTGAGGGGATTCTTGACGGCATTTCTCTGGAGAGTTGAGCGGACTGAATCGAGGTCAACTCCTCCGCACCAGTTCACAAGTAAAGTTGAATCGTACCGTACCTCGGCCAAGTGTCTCGCGGCATAAGATGAAAGCTTGAGAACAGCCGGGCCGCTCATTCCCCAGTGGGTTATCAGCAGAGGACCTGAAGCCTTGAATCTCGTGCCTGCTAGGGAGACTGTGACATCCTCTACAACCGTCCCCATGAGATCCCTGACAGGACTTGAGGGAAGATTGAATGTGAACAGCGATGGGACGGGGGGAACTATCTCGAGGTCAAGGCCTTCGAAGAGATCCCCGGTCCCGGGGTGGTAACCGCCTATGGTCACAACTGTGGCGTCATATTCATCCATCAATGACTTGACGCTGTCGACCTTATGTCTCGTGAGGATATTCACCCCCAGTTGCCTCATCCTGGTCAAGAACAGGTTCACGATTTGCATCGCGTCTTGCGAGGCTGGGAACACGCAGTGATCATCCTGAAGGACGAGATTCACACCCTCGTTCTCGAACCACTCCCAGGTGTCTCTGTTGTCGAAGGCTGAGAAAACCCTGCGCATGAGCTTGTCGCCTCTGGGATACGCTTCCTTGAGGTTGTCAATGCTTTCAAATGAATTTGTGAGATTGCAGCGGCCTCCGCCGGTTATGGCGACTTTGGCTAAAGGCTTGTTTCCCGCCTCATAGATGTCCACGATAGCATCAGGCAGCCTCCGTTTGACTTCGATCGCACAGAAGCACCCGGCCGCTCCGGCCCCTATGATGGCTATTTTCATCTGACTGTCGGTCAGGGGTTTTAGTCTTCCAGCGCCCGCTTGAGGCCGGCTCGCATATTCTCGATGAGAGCCTTTGATGAAAAAGTCGCTCCGGACACAGCGTCCACCTCAATTTCCAGTCCTTTTTTCGGAGTCAGTCCGATCCATTTCTTCAATAGAGCAGTAGCGTCATAGAAATAGCTTGGCGACTCCTCGTTGGGAAGGGTAATGATGTCGATGATAGTGTCTTTCCGAATCCTGATCTCCACAGGAGTAGGCCCCATGAACCCCTCCACATCAGGACAAAGGGTCTTCGTGTTGATCACGATGGTCCCATTGGCTTGAACGATCTTCGAGGGATCCTTCACAGGACTCTGGGCGGTCGCCATCCATCCGCAAAACACAACAGTCACTAGCGCCGCTATCATCGATAAATATAACTTCTTCATGGCCGCGAATATAAGCTATTCCATCCGAAAGGAAAAATTTGTAAATTGCGAATAATCATAAATGATGACATTATGCGACGTTTTGTGACCATAATTGTGCCATTTCTCATCACTGTCTTGGCTGGCGCCCAGACGATCAGTGGTCCATGGAAAGGGGAGTTGCAGGTGGGAGGCACTAAGTTGGCGATTGTCTTCAGGTTCCAGGATGGAGGCTGCACTATGGACAGCCCGGACCAGGGAGCGAAAGATATTCCGGGTGAGTTGCTTTTTATCTCGGCTGATTCGGTGAGTGTCTCGCAGAAGAGTATGGGAGCCTCTTTCTCGGGCAAACTCCGAGACGGGGTGATTGTGGGACGTTTCTCCCAGCGAGGGCTCACGGTTCCTTTATTATTGACTCCTGGAGAGGTAGTCAGGAATAGGCCCCAGACCCCCTCAGGACCGTTTCCTTATATGACAGAGGAAGTCTCCTTCACCAATGGTGATGCCACTTTGGCTGGGACTTTGACTTATCCCGAAGGGTGGAATGGCCGCAAGAAAGTTCCTGTAGCCATAATGGTCACTGGCAGTGGGGCGCAAAACCGGGACGAGGAACTCTACGGTCATAAGCCTTTCCTTGTGATAGCCGACTACCTCGCGAGGAACGGGATCGCCACATTGAGGTATGATGACAGGGGAGCCGGAGCGACGACTGGAGACGCTGAGAATGCGACTACTTATGACTATATGGAGGACGCCGCGGCCGGTTTGGAGTTCTTACACTCTAAGGGAAAGTTCAAGAAAGTCGGGGTCATCGGCCATAGCGAGGGCGGCTCTATCGCTTTAATGCTTGGGGCGAGAAAGAAGGTTGATTTCCTTGTCAGCCTTGCCGGACCTGGGGTTCAAGGAGACAGTATCCTGTTGCTCCAGAATCTCAACGCTTTGCGGAAAGCCGGCTATCCGGATGTGAGACTCACCAAGGAATTCATCCGGGCGCAGATAAAGGCACAAAAGAATCCTTGGCAGGATTATTTCATTGATTATGACCCGCTTCCGGACATCAAGAACGTCCGCTGTCCCGCTCTGATACTTAATGGTGATAGGGACACTCAAGTCGAGGCGGAAGTGAATTTCCAGACGATTGTCAATAATCTTCCGCACAATCGTTCCGGCAAGTGTTTCGCCTCAAAGAAGACTATGGCTAAACGGTATCCTTTGCTGAACCATTTGTTCCAAAAGTGCGAGACTGGCCAGGCTGAGGAGTATTCAGTAATAGAGGAGACGATTGATCCCGAGGTGCTTTCCGACATCGCGCGGTGGATCAACAAACTATGAGCAATATGGTAGAGAGTATTATCCCGATTGTCCGGGAGGCCTCCGGACTGATGGTCCGCTCCGGTTTTGATGTGATGGAGAAGGGGGCTTCTGTCAATCTTGTGACTTCCTCAGATCTCGCGGTCCAGCATTTCCTTGTGGATCGTTTGTCCGCCTTGATTCCTGGGTGCGGCTTTATCTGCGAGGAGGAAGACTTGGATGATGAATCCAAGGAATATACATGGATTATTGATCCTATCGACGGCACTGCCAACTATGCCCGGGGAATATCCGATTGCTGCATCAGCGTGGCCCTCGCCAAAGGGGGCGAGGTCATTTCCGGGGTTGTTTACAGCCCTTGGAGAAACGAGTTGTATTCAGCGGATAAGGGTTGTGGAGCCTACCTTAATGGAAAGAGGCTGCAGGTCTCTTCCAGGCCCTTCAGCGACGCGATATTCTGCACGGCTATGAGCACGTACCGTAAAGAGTTCGCCAAGGCGTGCTCAGACATCATTTTTGATGTCTACATGCGCTCCAATGATGTCAGAAGATTCGGGTCAGCGGCTATCGAGTTGTGCCTGCTGGCGGCCGGTCATATGGAGCTCTATTTCGAGATGCGTCTCCAACCATGGGATTATGCCGCCGCCTCTTTGATTCTTTCTGAGGCTGGGGGAGTGTCCTGCGGCTTTGATGGAAAACCTATGAGTCTCCATGAGCCAAGTATGACTATAGCGGCCAACTGTGAGTCCAGTCTGCAAGAACTGCTCCGGGTTGTCCACAAATATGTTCCAGAGTTGCCGTATTGACCATGAATGAGCATCTTAAGGAATACGTTGAGAATGAGGTGATTCCCCGTTACGCCTTCTTCGATAAGGCCCATAGGGAGGATCATGCCCGAAGTGTTATCGACGAGGCCTTGAGGCTCGCTGGTTTCTACGACGTGGATGAGGATATGGTGTATGCCGCCGCCGCCTTCCACGACACTGGTTTAATCGAGGGTCGGGAAACCCACCATCTTGTCTCCGGGAGGATAATAAGGGAAGACCCAAGGCTCCCGGAGTGGTTTACTCCAGACCAGATTGAGACTATCGCCCAAGCGGCTGAGGATCACAGGGCCTCCGGAACCTCCGATCCCCGAAGTATTTACGGGAAGATCATAGCAGAGGCAGACAGGGACATTATACCTCTGAAGATCCTTCGCCGGACTGTACAGTATGGTCTTGAGCACTATCCTGAACTCTCCCGAGAAGATCATTGGGCCCGCTTTGTGGGGCATCTGCATGAAAAGTATTATTACGGGGGATATCTGCGTCTCTTTATTCCTGAGTCCAAGAATGCCGCTTCACTTGAGGAGTTGCGGCAGATAATAAGAGACGAGGCTTCCCTGAGAGTGACATTTGACACTTTGTATGACCAGGAAATACTTAAACATTAGATACTTATGAGAAGAATCACCATCATCGCGCTTTCACTGCTATCTGCCATCGCCGCGGTATCTTGCCACAATTCTGAGAAGGAACTCACTCCAGCGGCTAAAGCCATGGCTATCCTTAAGGACCCCTCATCTGAGAAGGTGCTTGTCGCGGCACATAGGGCTGACTGGCGTCATCATCCGGAGAATTCCATTCCAGCCATCGCGTCCGTTATCAAGATGGGTGTGGATATCGTTGAGCTTGATGTCGCCATGACCTCTGACGGCGTTTTGGTCCTCAGCCATGACAATACGGTCGACAGGACCACCAATGGCTCCGGATTGGTATCTTCCTACACTCTGGACTCTTTGAGGCATTTGAGGCTCAAAGGAGCCCATGGGGTCATCATTGATACTCTTGGCATGCCTACGCTTGAGGAGGCGTTGACTGTTTGCAAGGACAAGATTCTTGTTAATGTCGACCATGGTTGGGATTATTTCCCCCAAGTCCTGGAAATAGCCCAGAAGGTCGGGTGTGTTGACCAGATCATATTCAAGGCCGGAGGAACACGCGAGGCGACCGCTGAGGCTATGAATAGTTGCGAGGAGGCCGGAATCCTTTTCATGCCTATCGTCACCATCTCAAAGGATGGAACCTCAGATGCCATAGATTCTTATCTTGACGGCGGGAAGATGCCCGTGATGTTCGAGGTGATTTTCTCCAATGATATTCCTCAGGTTGATTCCTACACGAAAGCCTTAAAGGAAGCTGGATCAAAGATCTGGGTGAACTCGATCTGGGCGTCCCTTTGCGGTGGTAATGATGACGAAAGGGCATTTCAAAGCCCAGAAGAGGCGGATGCCGCATATGGCAGGCTGCTCTCTCTGGGCTTCAATGCTTTCCAGACAGATCGTCCGGAGTTTATTATCGACTATCTTAGGAAGAAAGGATTACACGACTAGTTCAAAGCCTTCTTCATAGCATCCCAGTGCTCGGGTGACATCCGTCCGGGCGTGAATAGGCATATTCCGGCGGCTCCGTTGTCAAGCGAGCCGCGGATCGCTGTCTCCATCTCTGAAGGCAGAAGCCCCGAGTTCTCAGGATCCGTGACCTTATCCTTATTCCTCCAATCCGGGCATATGAACAAACCGCTCATCACCGGCACTCCTGCGGGAGCGGACTCAGCCTCCTCCTTGCAGATTGTGGCCAACCAATCAGCGCCCTCAAGATAGAAGTCGTTGTAATTCATGGGGAAAAGCATGTCGACCTTCCACTTGCTCCACTCCTGACGAACCATCTGATAGGAGTGGGACATCGGGCCCGGGAACACATCAGCGCTGACCTTTTTGCCCTTGGCGTGGACCGCGTCAACTATCGCGTTAACGAGATCAGTGACTTTGTCGCAGCGGAACTGCGCCCATTCCTTGACCTTGGAGGGATCCTCGACGGATTTGATGTCGATGCCGGTCTTCTCTTTGAACTCAGCCACGCAGTCGTCGCAGTAGCAGTAATCGGCCGGGGCATATTCCTCGTCCATAACCAATCCGTATTTGTCCCAAAGGCCGCGGCCAAGGATCACGTCGGCGTAGCGGATATAGTCCAACTGCACGTAGTCCACCTCAGGAATATCAGCAATCCCACAATACAGGTCAATAAGGTATTGCCTGACATCCGGATCGGCCGGGTCAAGTGTCTTGTAATATGAGACATAGGGCGGGTACTCATCGGAAGGCTGTCCGAGGCGGTTCACCGTGTACCACCCGTGCGGATGACCTCCACGGGTCATCGCGGCGACCCAGGCGTGATACTCCAGGCCTTCGTCATGGGCTCTTTTCGCCGCTTCTTTGACAAGGACAGGATCGTCACATCCGATGCATACTCCCACAATACCCTGAGACTTCCAGAAGCGGAAATTCTCAGTGAGTTTCGCCATATCAGTTTTGGGATTGATGCCTTCCCAGGCGTAGACGGGTGTCTTTACTTTCTGATTGGAGCAGGCCGCCAGCATCAGGGCCACTCCCAAGGTGAATAATACTCTAACGATTCTCATACTTTGCGATAATTTCTATAAAGATAGGATATTTTTACGAAAAATTGTTATCTTTGCAGTCCCAAACACGATAGGGGCGTAGCTCAGTCGGTTCAGAGCGCTTCAGTCACATTGAAGAGGTCATCGGTTCGAGCCCGATCGTCCCTACGAGTCAACAAAAGGTTGATATCTGGATGTAGCGCAGTTGGTAGCGCACCTGGTTAGGGACCAGGAGGTCGCTGGTTCAAGTCCAGTCATCCAGACCAAGGGTATGGCGAGAGATCCTTTTCCGTCATACCCTTTTTTACACTAAAGGTGAGTTGTCCGAGTGGTTGAAGGAGCCTGCCTCGAAAACAGGTGTACGGCAACGTACCGGGGGTTCGAATCCCTCACTCACCGCAAATCCTATTGAAAAACAGTTATTTAGGAGTTCTACGCACATTTTACGCACACTGTGGCGAAGAATGTGCGTATTTTTATTGTATTATACTAGGGAAACTAAAGAAAAAGAGAAAGGACTACAGACTACTATCGATAGTTTCTTTGATCTTTTCCTTGGAGACAGTAAAGACATGCCCAAATGCTCCGACGGAAACCACGTGTTCTTCTCCCTGATGGGAGAATTTTCCAATGCTGCAGACTAAGTAGTCATCCACTGAGATGAAGTTGCGGATAATAGGAGCCGCGAGTGCGTTGCCTAGGAAAACGCCCAACGTTTCATATTCATCTGAATCCTTTGTCAATTGACTGTTCATAACGGAGGTAATCCTATCGGAGATGGCTGCAACGTGCTGGTCCTTCTTTGGACAGGTCAGGATTGCTGCTACTATAAGACCAATGACCACAAAGAACGCTATTAACCATCCCCATTTGGCACGGGAACGCTTTCTGTACTTCCATTCAAGATACTCGTCGACTGCTTGGTGAAACAGTCTCTCAAAATCATCGATGTTCCGTGCCTCAATCATTGGAATCTGCGGAGCTCCCTCCACGTCTCCATAGTAAGTCTTATCTCCGTCAGAGTATTTTGGCAAGCAATAGAAGTCCTTGTATCTCATAATTAGTAGTAATGAAAAGGTCACTAGCATAGTCTCTTTCAAAGGTAATAAAAGTCTACGTATAAGCATCAAGAGTATTCGTGTTTATTAAAGTGCTCCACCCATTCCACCCCCCCCGGTGCTTTTGTAGGTTAGGATTATCTCCCCCCTCGTATTATTTAAACAAATCGTATGATTGTGCCATAATTTGGCATAACTTCACATTTACTTTGTTCCCAGAAACATTATAAACCATTAGAGTTATGAGAACAAGAGAAATTAAACCCATCCAGAAAACTCATTTGGACAATTTCCACATTGCTGGCTTTTCCTATTGGGAGGGCTGTGAGGCCTTTGAGCATCTGAGGATTGGAACAAAGCTGGACCTGGTACGATAGTTTCAGCGAAGTATAGGGTATAAAATAGACTCGGTTATTCCTGGGCTTATACTCATAATGCTGGTTTCTCAAATAATTCAACCAAGGCATCTGTTCTTTCCTTAAACACCTTGATACAGTCAACCTGATTCTTGACTAAGCCCTTTATGTTTAAGCCACACAAATACTCAGTACAAAACTCTGTTTTCGCATCGTTTTTATGTCCTCTTGGACATATATATTTCAACTTTGGAGAGGATGATAATATGCCACCTTTTACTTCTTCAATCGTACCTTTGTCAGGAAGATTATCCAAGAATGATACGATTTCTTTCATAACAGAGACATCTTCTGATGTATACTCATCTTTCTCCGAAGAAAGAAGATAAATGGCATCATCAAATGACTCTGTGTGTAAGAGTTTATTAATCTCATTTGCATTGAAGAGTTTATATTTTTTTATGAACTCTTTAGCAACTTCGGGGTTAGCATTAAAATGAGGATATACTATGCTGACTAAGCAATCATAATCTAATTGTTCAAAATACTTATCTGCCGAGGAAATAAACGACTGGGCATCGGACGTCGGTGATGAAGGCTGAGCGAGAATATTCTTAGCATATAGGTAAGTCCCATATACGGAATCAGCCAATTCAGATAGATCATGAGAATAAAAAAATCCCCACTCCTCCTCTGTCGGATAATCTTCTTTTGCCTTAGTTTTCCATTTATTCTTGAATACTTGAAGTTGTATTTCTGCTGATGAAATAACATCGTCATCTTCATATACATTTTCCTCTATTGAATCAAGGTGAAGAGTCACAGCAGTACCAACTATGGATACCATGAACATTGACTTACCTTTACCTGAGACCTCGTCAAAGTCAACATTTAAACCGATGATACCATTAGCTTTGAGTTTTCTTGCCTTTTCTTTTATATCATCAATAGCTAATGAATATAACCGCTGTAATTGATTTCTATAGGTCCCCGATGTTCCGCCAAAAATATCAGATAATGAGGCCACAAAGTCAGAGAAGATATTTGTTCCGACTACAACATTCGATGTGACTATACCTAAATACTTTATTATTCTAGCACCTTCAATGCTATTGGTTGTTGTAATTAATACCTTATCCATGATAATGCGATTATTAACTCATACAAATATAATGTTCTCATATAGACAATCAACGACAAGATGATATTATGTCAAAAAGATCACAAACAAAACCGAATCCATATGAATTATTGCCCACCGAAGTGAGCGATACGTTCAACTTGAAAGCAATAAACCAAGTCTTCATTAATCAGAGGCTTACGCTTTTTTATCAGGATGTATAATAGTATAATTAGAAACCAAAGTATTTATCAATAGCTTCAAGGTCAGCTTTCTGCTGTGAACTACCTTGGTATGTATCGGAATCCCCGTATTTATAAGTGCGAGTTGACGTTGATGAAGGAGTTGAAGTGCTTCGATTTGATTCTCTCTCAAAAAAACCAAAAATATGAGGCTTTCTAGCATCGTATTCACGGACATGTCCGATACGGAAAAAATAAATCAGCTGTTCATCAGATAATCCAGTTATATCTGCGACACAGAGGGTCCCATCCTTAGATACGCCGTCATCCTCATAAACCACGAGGCTATTACCACAAACCCAAAAATAGCGCTCATTTGCATTCCTCTTCATCAGTTTATTGTAATTGTAGACCTCCAGATAATTCATTCCGTAAACCTCGATAGCTTTAGATTTAGCCGTTCTTGGATGACTAGTATAACTAGAGAAAAAGAAATGAGCTTCTATCAAACGGTCTTCTGAATCGTAGAAATAAGTCGTCTTGCAAGGGATTGTTGTGCCAGCGAGAACGATACTTGTGTCTGTGGTATTACGCACTTTTGATCTCATTTGTTCCCGAGTATCACCGATAGAGAAATCATCCCATTTAATAGATTTTTCACCAGCATCAGGCCGTTCGTTTAATAATACAGATGCGCGTTTTTCAACTTTAGCATCATCACCCCATTCGTAATTAGTAGATAAAGGATATGAGGTAGGTGCAACAGTTTTAATAATTAAAAGGCCCACTAGGAGGGCAGCAAGAGCTAAAATAATGTATTTATGTCTCATTTCTGATTCCTTTGTACGATGATATTGAATATATTAGCAATGTTCTGGGCTTTTTTGGTATCGCTACCCAACCTAATTTCACGGGTAGGATCACTTAAGTCATCCAAGTTCACATAAAGGATATAGCGATGCATTGTCGTAGAAGTTGATGTCGCATTTATGGGGGTTGTCACTGTCTCTTTCTTTGCTGTCGTTGCACCGGCGAGAGCGCCAACACCTCCGAGAAGGACACCGCCAACCACAGCACGACCTAGCATGTTCCCAGTAGCTGTTTTAGTTGTACTTGTATATTGAGCTTCGTTCCGAACGATTGTTTCAGACTCATCGTTCAAAGCAAAGCCCAAAACTTTTGAGAAAGGTATCTGCTCACCTTTAAGGACAAGCATGGAGGACGCCTCGAAAATGTACAAATGACTGTCGAAATCGGTCTTGCTATTGCCCAAAAGAATGTCCGTAGTGCAAGGGCCATATGATGAAACAAGCCCTTCAAACTTATCATTATAAGCAGACTCGACCTGTAATCTTTTCTCCTCTGCTTTGCGCCTGGCCTCGGAGGCAATTCTGGCTTCCTCGGATTTGCGGGCTTCCCTTTTCTCATTGGCATTCTCTGCCAAATCATAGATGACGAAGCCGCCGAGAGCGATTGATGTAATAATAATAAGAACTGTAAGCATATACCCGAAAACAATCGTCTAATAATGAAACAAGATTAATGGTTTTATTAAATGGTGAATTCTAAGAAGTGCAACGACTTTAGAAAGTAAAGATATTAATAAAACAGAAATACTCCAAAGAAGTATAATACATCTTATGGCCTAACTGTAATTCTACAAATCAACGTCAATTCATTGTCATTTCGTAGAAAAACAGGTTGAAATGAACCTGAAATCGTGCGATTCACAGTGCATTTACACATGAAAACACTGTCTTTAAGGGTTCAATTAGACCCTTACTGTATGTACATCAGGGTCCAAATAGACCTTAACTGTATGTCATCTAAGGTTCAATTAGACCTCGACTGACAGTACGCGAGGGTTCAAATAGACCTTTACTGCATGCTAGTTAAGGTATAAATAGACCTCAATTTACTGTCGTTTAAGGTGATTATGAAGTTTGGTAGAGTGTGTTATCAATGCCTATGCTGACATAGTAATCTTGATTGAGGACTTTCCCATCAATTTCAACAGGAGAATTCAGTGATACCAAATAACGAGTATTTCCAATGATTCCCTCCGATGCAATCCTAGACTTGGCTTTGGTCTTCATATTCAGATCTATTCCAAGGTGGGCGAAATCCTGAACGACTTTAATATAAAGATTCTTCATTTCTTTGAAGGCCGTTACTTTGGTCTGGTCATTAAAAGCAAGCTTTATGAAATAGGAATAGCCATAAAGGTCGTTAACATATTCTGTATTGAATTGATGTGCCTTTACTTTTAATGGATAACCTTTGAATGTCTGATTATAACCTTCGTCGATACTGTATGAACCGTATGATTCAGAATACTTCCATTTAGGGTTTCCCTTAATAAACTGAATAACTTTTACGGGATCGATGTCCCAAAGGGATTTAGATGGATTCTCAATTATTCCAAGTGGTTTTGTAAGAAAATCCGAAAGGGATCACTCCCTTGAATCAGATAACTTGAAGGATGACACTCCTGATTCGATGGACTCAAACCACCCGAATTCCTCTTTACCATCGGTTTTAATCAGACCTTGATAATGAACGACAAGACCAAAATAATCTTTCCCATTCGGCAATAATACTTCAACCTTCGAATCACCATGTCTGACAGATACCTTTTTGGCATTCTTTTTAGGATTAGGGAGATCTACTCCTTCTGACCTAAGATGCTCCATTAATTTATTGGCGAATCGCTGCGCTTCTTTAGGATTGTTCTTGAAGTAGAATGTACTTAGGAAACCAGTTAATTCTTTACCCCCTGTTGAAAAACTTGCCACCGCATGTGATGGTACGACACCAAGAAAAGGCATGTCATAGCCGCCATCCTTTGTTACTTTTACCGATCCGGTAACATCATCAATAACCGCCTTCCATCCATAATCTGACAAGTCGAACAAGATTTGTTCTCTTGGTAGCTTTTTGCTATTCTGAGATAGTACTCCGAACGGGCGAGTTATCAAGTCCTGTACACTCAGCTCCTTGGGTGTCGCAGGCCTGAGTCCTGGGGTTTTCTCGGTAATCGCAGGTTTAGGAGTAGGAGCAGCCGATGGTTTGGAGGTGGATTGTGAGATCCTGGCAGAGGCTGGTTCGTCATCCCAATAGGTGATGATTCGCTTTATGGATTCGCCGTCTTCATCGGTAAGGATGGTGTAATTGCCGTGGGAGTCTCGTTCCTTGATTATATACTTGGTTGAAAGTGAATTATATTGGCCATAGTCCAGATCATCTGACTCTACAGCATAAGTCTCTAATTTCGGGAGTAAGTCCTCTCCCTTATCAAACCCATCCTCTATCAGAGCCATGAATTCACCTGTCGGTACAATATCAGCCACGGCAAAAAACCCCCGATTGAACGAGTCTTTACCACTCTCTGCAAAAGTGTATACTTGATAAACTATTGAATAATAACCCAGATTACCAGACTTATCAATGCGGCCATGTTCATTGTCTACATAGAGTCCAATTAATCGACCTCCTTTATAATGAAAATTTAAAAGGTAATCATCCACATACATATCGCCTCCCAATGACACTGCAAATGTTTGATTGAACCCCGTCAGCATGCCTTCTGATCGTTCAATATTTGTAATTTTTCGGGTATACTCAGACTGATAAGCCTCTATAATAATATCCTCCAGTTTTCCTTCCTTTGAGAATGACAATGATGCAAAACCATGGGGATCTTCTGTTGCGGATCCACTCTCGGCATAAACCACCTTGCATTCCTTGACATGACCTTTCAGCCCGAAAGCGGCGGCATCATGATACTGTTGGGCGGAAAGAGATATGCAGAGGATAAGACCTGTCGCGACAAATAGAAAGAATGATAACTGTTTCATATACATGATTGCTTGCACAAAAATAGCAATTCCGCTGTTTAAGAAAAAGAGTCATGTATCTCAACCACACACAAAGACTCAGATTTAAGCCCCCCTCCCATCACGAGATTGGGGATTCAGATTCCAGAGGAGACTTTGCCGGGGCAGGGTCGAATCTTTTAATTTCCAAAAAACATATGCATATGACAACAAACATTTTACTCGTCGCCCTGCTGGTCCTAGCCAGCATAGGGCTGATCAAATCAATCGATATCGAGAGGATATCTAAGTTCAAGAAAGATAACGACAAGTCATCCGAATGACTCCGTTGATCTGGACAAGGCAAGGGAAGTCGCCAGGAATCTGTCCAGCGAATACGACACACTCTATTTGCAGTGACCCGCTGGAACTAGAGTCCAACTCGTATGCATAAAAAACCTCTTTCGTAGTTGCCTCTGCCGGAACTACAGTCCGGTTTGGACTCCGAAAGAGGTTAAGGAGAACGGGGGACCCGCGATAGAAAAACTAACGGTTGCGCCCCCCGCACTGCAAATATACGGTATTCTTTAGCCTTGGCGAATATCAGCAATGAATTAAAATCAGTGTCGTTGAGATATTAATACCATCACTAAAGACTCTCACGCTTTTCAATTAGTTGATTATCTTATATTTCCCGATAATGGGGAGCTGCTTGGTCTCGCCCTTGACGACGTTGATGATGCCGACGATAGCGAGGACAAGGAGAATAATATTCAGGATCCATGCTACGAAAGCCAGTCCCGGGATTTTGCCGATGACGAAGCTCACAATCCAGCAAAGCAAGAGTATAAGGCCTTGATTTGTATGGAAGCGGGCGAACTTGGATTCTTTTGCGGCTATCAGGGGAATAAGCACAAATATGCCCAGATACGCGAATACTGACATAACTTTGTTGGAGTTGATGTCCGCAGGGTCAAATGTGTCGGCGGGCGGAGGAGTCTGAGGCGCCGGGGTCTCGACAGGCGCCGGGGTCTCCACGGGTGCGGCTTCTTGGGCAGGGGTGGCTTCTTGAGCGGGGGCGGCAGAGGTTTCTTCTGAGGCGGGAATATCATCCTCTTTGTGGGACTCTATCGCCTCGATGATACCTTCACGCATTTTTCCACCCACATTGGAGAAACGGAGCACAGTTCCATCCACAAGTTTGATGGTGAATCCGCTGATCCCGTACTTCTCATAACTGGCGATTTCAGCGACATTTATGACCCAGCCCTGGTCTATCAAGGCCATGGGAGTCTCAGGTAGCCAATAGACTTTGCCCGGAGTGAAGGCCAGCCTACCGTTGGAAGATTGGATTCTTGTGTAGTTATACGCCGGAGTGAAACATTCCTGAATATCCGGCTCAATTTCGGATTGAACGAAAACGAGTGGTAATTGTTCCATAGGATATTGAGTTTTAAGTAATTCCCAATATACGTGTATTTTGTTTTTCTTCCAAACAAATGCGTCGTTTTTGCTATATTTGTGTTAGTATGAAAAGGCTGTTATTGGATTTAATCATCCTGCTGGCTTTTTCCGCCTGCACGCAGACATATGATGTCGTGGTCGCGGGCGGAGGGACCGGAGGGACCGCCGCCGCAGTCGAGGCGGCACGTGGAGGCGCCAGAACCCTTGTGGTGGAAGAAGGAGCCTGGCTCGGAGGTGTTCTGACCTCCGCTGGCGTCAGCGCCGTCGACGGCAACTATCGCCTTCGTGGCGGGATATTCGGAGAGTTCGCCGATTCGCTGGCCGCCCGGTACGGTGGCAACGACTGTCTCCGTTCCGGCTGGGTGTCAAACATTCTTTTCAACCCTCGAGTCGGGGCGGGGATCTTCAGCAACATAGCTGCGGAATCAGGTGTGGAAGTGAAGTTTGGAACCACGGTTAAGGACATCCGCCGTAAAAGTGGAAGGGGAGACTGGATGCTTCGTCTCTCGGATGGCCGCCGAGTCAGGACGCGGATCTTGGTAGACGGCACTGAACTTGGTGATGTGGCCAGTTCCGTGGGCGCTGAAGCGCTGGATGACGGCCGCACCGTCCAGGACATGACATATGTAGCGGTCCTGAAGGAATATGACCACGACGTCCTGATTGAAATGCCGGAAGGCTATGACGTCGAATTGTATCGGAACTGTTGTCTGAACCCGCTGGCCGAGGATATCGACGGGAACAACCCGAAGGGACAGAAACTCTGGAGTCCCGAGCAGATGCTCTCGTACGGCCGCTTGCCGGACGGATACATCATGCTCAACTGGCCCATATACGGCAATGACTATTATGAGGATTACCTGGCATTGTCGCCCGTGGAGCGTTCCGAGGCCTTCCGGCAGGCAAAATCACGTACTCTCGGATTCGTCTATTTCCTCCAGCACGAGCTGGGATATACGAGGATAGGCGTTGCCGACGATGTTTTCCCGACCGAGGACGGGCTGCCTTTCTATCCGTACTTCCGAGAGGCCCGGCGTATTGCCGGCCGAGACACCATGACGGTCGATGCCGCGCGCCATCCTTATTCCTCCGACCGTTACAAGCGTGCGGTCGCGGTAGGTGACTATCCTGTCGATCATCACCACTATGCCAATCCTGGGTGGAAAGAGCTGTCACATCTCGGCTTCGGTGCCATACCTTCATTCAGCGTGCCCCTCGGAGTCGTGGTACCGGTTTCTGTCGAGGATCTCCTGATTGCTGACAAGGCCGTGTCGGTGGACTGGGAGATGAACGGCGCTGTAAGGTTGCAGCCGGTATTGCTTGGACTCGGGCAGGCCGCGGGCGCACTTGCCGCGATCGCCGCCCGTACCGGCCGTCATCCTTCGGAAGTCCCTGTGGAGGAAGTACAGTCAGTGCTGTTGGACCACGGATGCTACCTCCTTCCTTTCCTTGACCTGAAGCCCGGTGATCAGGGATTTCGTGAGCTTCAGGAGCGAGGTGTCCGCGGTGAGGTAAGGGGTATCGGCCGCACAGTCGGCTGGTCAAACGAGACCTGGGTCAAACTGCCAGAATAATAACAAGGGTTCACCACTGTCTCCGGAACTAAAGAAGAATTCGAGGAAAGTATCCGAGAGGCTATTGAGGCGACCAGAAGCGCTTGTTGTTTTCTGGATGCAAAATACTTATATTTGTATAACCACATAATATAACAGAGGACGATAAATACCTGACTTACAATGAATAAGATAACCGTTTCGTTGCCATTGGCCGTGTTGCTTTCAGCCACTTTAACCTTCGGGCAGCAGGTCACTTTGGATGTTGTGAAAGAGACCATTCCCACTCATCAACTCGGAGCTCCGGAGGTCAATCCTATCTTCTTCACCGGGCGTGTCTATCAAGGAGCGGAAGGCTACATCTATCCCTATCCTTTGTATGATGTCATCACCGACAAGGTTGTGGATCAGACCTATGAGATTGTCAAGCTGAAGAACAATTACATCAGCCTCGGCGTGCTCCCTCAGATCGGAGGACGAATTTACCAGGCTGAAGACCTCACGGATAATTATAACTTTTTCTATACCAGGACAGGAATCAAGCCGGCCTTGATCGGTATGCTTGGCGCCTGGCTATCTGGCGGAGTCGAGTGGGATATTCCCGACCATCACAGGGCCAGCAGCTATATGCTGGTGGACTGGACCACGGAAGATAATCCCGATGGCAGCAAGACCATTTGGGTAGGGGAGACCGAGCTCAGGCACCGTCTTAAATGGTCGGTGGGAATCACCATATTCCAGGGCAGTTCCAGGGTCCAGGCAAGCGTCAAGGTGATCAATCCCACACCGATGATCCAGTCTATGCTTTACTGGGCCAATGTCTCTGTTCATTGCGATGAGAATTACCAGGTCATATTCCCGCCGGACGTGCAGTTCGGGACCGACCACAGCAAGGTGTATTTCACGAGATGGCCGGACGGCCCCGCAAGCCGTTCAGGCTCTGAGGACGTGGATCTCTCCTGGTGGAAGAACTTCGATATGGGCTCCCGCTCCATTTTCGCCTGGGGCAGCGAGATGGGGTTTCTGGCAGGATATGACCACGCCAAGGATGCCGGTACCGTCCACGTGGCGAACAGGTTCCAGGTGCCTGGCAAGAAGTTTTTCCTTTGGGGAAACAACCCCACGGGAATGCTTTGGAACAAGATTCTCTCGGACGATGACGGCCACTATCTGGAGCTTATGGTCGGTGGATATTCGGACAACCAGCCTGACTACAGCTGGCTCGCTCCCGGCGAGATCAGGGAATTCAAGCAAACTTGGTTTCCTATCAAGGGGATAAAAGGCGTGAAGAACGCCACCGAGTTCGCCGCGGTCAATCTTGAGGAGCTGGAGAACGGGAAGTGGCTGCTAGGTTACAACGCCTCAATAGACATCAAAGACGCCAGAGTCGTCTTGTCCGCACAGGATAAGCTCCTGCTGGACAAAAAGATAGACATCAATCCCGGGAAGATATTCCTTGAAGAGGTGACCGTCCCGGCGGATGTCGACGAGACCGAATTATACACCGCCCTGTGCGATGCTGATGGCAACCTCCTTGTAGATTACAGGCCAGTCAAGGTGTTTAAGAAGGACCTTCCTCCGGTGATCGACGGGACGAAACCTGTCAATGAATATGAGACTGTCGAGGAGTTATACCTGGCTGGACTCCGGGTCGACCAGTTCAACAACGCCCGCTTGGACTATATGGACTTCTACAACGAGGCGTTAAGGAGGGATCCAGGTGACGCCAGGGTCAACATCGAGGTGGGGAAGCACTATATCCGTCAAGCCGAATGGGCCAAGGCGGAGGAGCATCTCCTGCGAGCCAAGGACAGGCTTGAGCACGACTATACCCGAGCTTATAACACTGAGGCGGATTATTACCTGGGCTATGTGTACAGTATGACAGGTAAAGTCGCGGATGCCGAGGATAACCTCTGGGCAGCCACCTACACTCCCGCATTCAAGCATCCCGCCTATTATCGGCTCGCGGTCAGGGCCAGCAGAGAAGGTGACTTCAATAAGGCCTTACAGCTTGATAACGAGTCACTTCTGACAGGTGCCCACGACTTGCAGGCTCTCACTTTGAAGGCCTACCTTTTGCGAAGACTCGGGAGAAACCAGGAAGCCTTGGAGGTGATCAAAATCATAAAAGGCATCGATCCGCTTGACTATTGGAGTGAATTCGAGAGGAGTCTCATCATCAACGGGAACCTTTCCTTCCTTGCCGGGTCACGTCCTAGACGAAGCGAAGGGATAATCGCCGTTCAGGAACTCCTGGAAGTGGCGAGCAACTACTTGACGCTTGGCGATGCGGAAACCGCCCTGGCCGTTGTCGACGAGGCAATCAAGGTGGGGAGTCCTTTCTCTGAATATCCTCTCGTCTACCTTTACAGGGCATTTCTCAACGGGGATCCGGCTGATGTCGCCAAGGCCTCATCGCTGAGCCCTGAAAACAATTTCCCGTTCCGAGTCGAGGAGGTCGGAATATTGGAGACCCTTGAACGGAAGTGCCCCAATGACAGCAAGATACCATATTATCTGGGTAACCTGCTCTATTATCTGGGACAAAAAGACCGCGGTCTTGAGGAATGGCACAAGTCGGTGAGTCTTGACCCTTCCTTCTCACTCGCTTGCCGCAATGTAGGATTCGGTGAGGGCCAGAAGGGCAATTACGACAAGGCTGTGGAGTATTATGAGATGGCGATAAAGGCGGATCCTTCCGACCCGATGCTGTTGACGGAATCCGACAAGCTTTGCGAGAAGGCCGGGATGGATGCCAAGGCTCGTCTTAAGAGGCTGGAAAGTAACCTGCCGACGGTTATGAAGCACGATGACGCCGTGATGAGGCTGCTTCAGGTCTATAACGACACTGGCAACTACGACAAGGCCATCAAGATTATGAATACCAGGCACTTCCATCTGTGGGAAGGCGGTGGGCAGATCCACAACATCTATGTCGCTTCGCATATCCTCAAAGGCCAGTCATATCTTGACAAGAAGAAGTATGACAAGGCTCTCAAGGAGTTTGAGCTCGCGACATTGTATCCGGCCAACCTTGAGGTTCCTGCACCGGCAGGGAAGAAGGTCACCCTGGAATCAATGATCCAAGATATGCAGAGCGAGCTGGACGATAACTACGCCAAGTTCGGTGAGGATGACAAAGCCGCTACTCAAAAACGTATTGAAGAGTACCGGAAACTGTTGGAAATCATAAAGGGACGCTGAAAGTCCCAGAACTAGAAAATGTAATTCAACCCGATGTTGATGCCGATGTTGCCGTCGTTGGGATCAAGGCATTTACCAACCTCGAAGTTGATATTAAAGTTCTGGTTCATTATGAAATGAAGGCCGATACCGGCGCTGGTGTGTAGCTTCTCGGCGTTCTTCGTGTAGAAATCTGAGGCGGTGTAGGTCTTCCCGTCAACACTCGCCATGACTGTATTGTCTTTGAGAAGACTCTCCATCTGTTCTTTCCTGTAGGGACTCACAACCATTCCGGCATCAAAGAACGGGTTGGTGGCGATTGTCCAGTTTTGGTTGATCCAGCGGAACTTCGCGAAGCTCCATCTGAGTTCCACATTTGACCAGGCGTAACTATTGCCCTGGAGGCGGTTGTAGACAGTACCCCGGACAGTGCATGTCGATCCAAGTCCTTCCGGCCTTATCTGCTTCAAGTTAATCGTCTGGATTGTCTGGAGAAGATAATACGGAGCGTTGCCAGCTACCTGACCTTGATATGCGAGATGGTAGCCGAGTACAAGGCGATCCGACACCAGAGGGAAGAATTGTTTCCAGTGGGCAGCCAGTTTGAGGTAGCTGTTGTCATGCTTGGAGATGAAATCCGGCGATCCGAATGCGTAAACCTCGAGGTTCGATCCTCTTGTCGGGTTGTTCTCATGGTCTCGGGTGTCATACACGAAACCAGCCTTGAGCTCAAGATGCTTGCCTCCCTCCATTTCCGCCTGCGGAATCACATTGTGCTTGACATAAAGGTCGTACAGTGAGAAATCAGCTGCGGGGTCAAGTGACTTGTTCCGGGCATGCCCGGTGCGGATGTCGTAGAAGGTAAGCCCTCCTGCCCATCCCCATGCGCTGTCGCCGAATTTTCCTTGAAGTACAATAGCGCTACGGAGGATGTCCCTCTGCATCAGGTAGATACCCTGGCCATCAGTGATCTTGTCGAGTTCGGGAACATATAGTGAAGAAGCCCCGTTGAAGCCATAAAAGTTATCTGTCTTATTTCCGAAATATGACAAGTCAACGGAAAGCCTGGCGCCTGGAATGACATATTTGCTGTCGAAAAAGGCGTGATAAACTGAATTGCCTTTGGAATACCAGGAAGCTTCCACATTGGCTTTCCACATATAGTCCGGATAAGTCGATCCGTCTCCGTACCAATAAATGTCGGTCAGCGCGCCATAGTGCCATCCTAGGTCGGATGAGTAGCCAACGGCGGGTAGGGGACCGAAATTCAGGCCTGTCTTAGCGACTTCTTGAGCTAGTGATGTGAGGGTGCAGCCAATCATCAAGACGGCCGCCAAAAGCATCTTCTTCATATCTGTTGAGTTTGATTTGTCAGTGGAACTGTCATGGCTTTCTCAGAAAGCCGGAAGTATGTGTTTTTAAGGTCTTTATGTGAGAAATACAAGCGTATGTCCGAAAGGAGGACACGGCCTCTCTCAAGGGCCTCATAGAACACCCTGTGTGAGAGGATAGCCAGGAAGAAGGCTACCAAGGCGGTTGGCATTGGCAGGAATATGAAAAACACCAGGGCCCAGATCAATAGCATCAAAGGAGTCATGGCGAACTTCACCCCGAAGCAAGCCGTGCGGGCGAAAGCCTTGTCTTTGAGCCCGCGGGTAATCCATGTAGAAAGGAGCCACATAGGAGCGGCAGCGACCGTGGCGAACAGGATTACCGGGGAAAGGATTAGGCCTAATAAGATCTTACCAAGTATATGTAAGCCCTTCCTTCCTCTGCTGAAAGACCAGGAAGAGAGCATCGCGGCCTTTCTTTCCCGCTCAAAACCAGCTGCTTCCGTGATAAGATTCCCATCTGCCGAGATTGCAGACTCCCTGTTCCCGATTTTAGCCAAGGACCATCTTCCCTCATAGGACTCATCGTCCGGTAGGCAGGTGATCAGGCTGGAAATCCGTTCTCGGAGCAAGTCAAGAAGCTCCCTGTAAAGCCGTCCTTCCTTAGCGTCGGGACGTGATGAGACGAACTCGGTCACATTTATGGCCTCCCCGTAACGGATTGAGACCGGGGTCCGGGCGCGGAAGTAATCCTGATACTCGATTCCTGTCGGGACGATGTAAACATTCTTTCGTCCGGCGAATCGCTGATTGGCGAGCAGGGCGATGCGCGCGATGCCTTTCTTTAGCGGAAGGAGGGAGTGCATAGCCCGGTGGGTGCCTTCGCAGAACATGCAATATTTCATCCCATGATCGAGGCAATCCACCACCTCCTCCATTGTCTGATGATTCCGTAGCACTTCGCTTGAGCCATCTCGGGCACGAGGAAGCGGTACTATACGCAGGAAACGTAACAGCTTGTTGACGAATGGCTTCCGGAATATGTCCGCCCTAGCCCCAAACAGGGTCGCCTCTTTGTGGTCCTGCAATATGACGAGAGCGTCCATCAAAGTGTTGCAATGATTGGGCGCGAATATGACAGCTCCGTCGGTTGGAATGTTCTCCTTGCCCTCGGAGGAGATGTCACTGAACATTCCACGTATCGCCGTGTCGGTCCAGATCCTGCCGCATGAGTACTTCCAATCTCTCTCGTAGAGCTTTCCCATACCTTCTACTCAGACCTTTTGTCTTTGAGATTGAAAATAGTCGACACTGTGAGTCCTGAAATGATATGCCATATTCCCCACCAAGCTGTGATCACGAGCATCCCACCGTGGGGAGGGAAGCCAGCGAAGATGGAAGTGCCTAGGAGCAACACGAGGCCCAGCCCCGAGTTCTGTATTCCGGTCTCAATGGTGAGGGTCCTGCGATCCTTCTCAGACACTTTGAATGCGGTTCCCATGCCGAATCCGATGCAGAGGGCGAGCAGGTTGTGGATCAGGACCACGATGAATATGTATTTGACGCACTTCAGGAAAGCGTCCAGGTTTCCGGTGAACGAGAGGACCACCATAGCGATGAAAAACAGTATTGAGGCCCACTGGAAGGGCTTTTTCAGCTTTTCGGAAAGCTTCGGGAAGAACCTCGCGCAAAGAATCCCGAGGGTGAGCGGGATGCCTAGTAGGATGAAAATTGTCTTGAATACATCCCAGAGGGGGATAACCAGGGTGGGTACCTCACTTGCCACATTGGAGGTGTGGAGGTACAGATTGCCCCAGATGAAGAAATTGGCCGGGGTGAGGAGCACTGCCAGAGCGGTGCTGATCGCGGTTAGGGACACTGACAACTCAATGTTCGCCTTTGACAGCGAGGACATGAAATTGGAGATATTCCCACCCGGACAGGAGGCGACCAGAATCATTCCAAGTCCCATCATGGGAGATATCCAGCTACCCATGGCCAATGCCAGCAGGAATGTGAAAGCAGGCAACAGGATCAGCTGGCAAGTCATTCCGAGCAGCACTGACTTTGGTTTCTTGAATACGTCAACGAATATCTGGGGCTTTATCCCCAAGGCGACACCGAACATGACGAAGGCTAGCACGATGTTGATCGTGTTCATTCCACCTGCGTTCAATGTCACGGCAATCTGGTCGATTTGGGCTGCGATCTCTTGAGTCATTGTGGTTATTATTTATAGATATCCCCCATCGATAACGCGCCCCAGGATGGGAGGGAAGCGTCATCAACTACCGCATCTATTCTTTTGACATTGCCGGACATCACGCTGTTCTCCAGGAATGCCTTTTCAAGCGGCCAAAGAGCGACATGATATGCCGCCACATCATGGGTCCTGTCTTTGAAACGGTATATGCAATGGGTATATCCCTTCTTGTTTAGCTTCTCGGCGATGAAGTCGCTGCCCCACAAGCCTTTACCCATGAAACCAAGATGGCGGTATGCCACAGCCTGATCGGCAGTCCCGTGGAAAAGGAGTACAGGGCATGGGGGAGTGTCGAAGGAAGGCGCCCCATTGGTGCTGATTATGGCCCCAGCGAATGACATGGCTCCCTTGAATGAGAATCCCTCAGGAAGCCCGTCCGTTTTTCCCCGGGCGATGTCATAAACAGAAGCGAGAGTGATTATGGCCCCAGCGGAGCTTCCCGCTAGAACAAGATTGTCCGTGTCTATTCCTAGACGGTCCTTGTACTTGGCAAGATATGAAACGGCGGAGAACACATCTTCCACTCCCACCTGTTGGGAGAGCTTGAATCGGTCGACTGATTTAAAAGCTCCAACCAATCCTTTCCCGACCTTGTATCCTTTCATCCCAAGCCTATAGTCTATTGTGACGACAGCATATCCGTCGTCATTCAACAGTTTGAACCACTTGCGAGTGAAGTCATCCGTGCGCTGTCCCATCAGGAAACCTCCGCCGAACACGTACATTATGGTCGGTTTCGGGATGTCTCCGAATGTGGTCTGGGCACCTTCTGTCGGCCGGAATATGTCCATATACAAGGAACAGGTGTCCCGCTCAGCGAAGATATATGTTTCCTGGGCGCACATAGCGTACCCCGCGGTTATGGATGCGAGAACCAGGATGAATATGATTCTTCTCATGTCAGATAGTTTATGCAAAAATAATAATAAAGCCTTATATTTGAAGTATATAACCTTAAATCGTATGTCACACTTTAAGTCTTTTCTTTTCCTTGTGGCGGTGTCTTTCTGCCTCCTGGGGTGCAAAGCTGATGATTCTTCCATTTCCACCCCTCGTATAGTCAACATCATCAATTTCATCCGCTACACTGAGCCCAGGTCGGCTGAGCCTCTGGAAGAGGTGTTGTACCAGACTGTTGTATCTCAGGCGGAAGATTTGCGGTCAAAGGATTTGATCGGGACATACCTTCTTCAATATGATGCGCTTATCTATCCTCCATACCAGGAACTCATGAAGGATGAGATGGCTCGAGGCTGCGAGATCGGCGCCTGGTGGGAGATCACCCAGCCTCACGTCGAGGCCGCCGGGATAGCCTGGAGAGGACGTTTCCCGTGGGATTGGCATGCCCATGTGGACTTCTCAGTGGGCTACAACCAAGCTGAGCGCGAGAAACTCGTTGATGTCTATATGGAGAAGTTCAAGGAGATATTCGGTGAGTACCCCAAGTCTGTGGGTTCATGGTTCATTGATTCCGGCACTCTGGAGTATCTCTATGAGAAGTATTCGATAGAGTCTTCTTGCATGTGCAAGGACCAAGTGGGGACGGATGGATATACCCTCTGGGGAGGTTATTGGAACGGTGCCTTCTATCCGAGTCGACAGAATGGTTATATGCCCGCCCAGACCGTTGAGGGGGCGATTCCTGTGCCTGTTTTCAGGATGCTCGGAAGTGACCCGATCCATCAGTATGAAGCTACTGTTGGAGGGGGAGTGCAAAGTGTAGAGTCTCTTGAACCCGTTTATAAGGGAGGTGGTGGCAATCCAAAGTGGATAGACTGGTTCTTCAGGATGTTTACCAAGGAGCCTCATATGGGCTACAATTATGTCCAAGTAGGTCAGGAGAACTCTTTCACATGGGCGCAGATGGCCAAGGGCTTCGTGACCCAGACTCAGAGGCTGAAAGAGATGGCTGAGAGGGGAGAGGTCAGGATTGAGACGCTGGGGGAGACTGGACGCTGGTTTAAAAAGGAGTACCCCACGACACCTCCCACAAGTGTTATTGTGACAGAGGATCCATGGGACGGTGGTCTCAAGACCTTGTGGTTCAATAGCAGGAACTGGAGAGCGAATATTCTTTGGGATGCCCAAGGTTTGAAATTCAGGGATATACATCTCTTCGACGAGACCATCCGCTCCGAGTATCGGGACCATCCTGACACTCTGCCTGTGTTCCACTACGAGACTCTCCCTCTTGTCGATGGCTGCCTTTGGAGCTCTTCGGATAATATGGCGGGTCTCCGCCTGATCGCTCCCGGATTTGAGGGGAGTGATCCTGTCTTCAATTCTGATGACGCATGTCAGACTATCGTGTGGCCCTCAGTTGACGGAAAGGCTAAGTTCATCATCAAGTTGACTGAGGATGATGTGCGGATTGAGTCAAAAGCGGTCAGCGACTGGTGCTTTGAACTCACCGCCGTTCCGGGGAAAGACCTTCCTTTTGAGACGATAACTTCTTCATTGATAAAGGCTTCCGCACAGGATAGGGAATACGGGATCGCCCTTTCTGAGGGTTCGGCCGAGGACCTTAGAAAAGAAAACCCGGGAAAAGTCTTCCGGCTTGTCCCGAGTCAAAAAGGCGTGATTAAATTCTCGTTTACCCTTAACGCAACTCCCTCACAGGGAAAGTGAAATAAGTGTCCGGGAATGGCTCGTCCTTCAATGTGAAGTGCCACCATTCAGAACTCAGCGGCTTGAACCCGTGGCGGAGCATCAGTGAGCGTAGAATCATCCTGTTGTGAATCTGCTGATGGGTGATTCCCCCGAAGTCCGGGTGGCTCTCAACGCCGAACCAGTCGAATGTCCCACCCATGTCCAGCTCTTTCTCGGTGTTCATGTCAAACAAGGTGAGATCCACCGTGGATCCCCTTGTGTGGCCGGATTTCTCCATTATATATTCCTGCTCGAATAGGACTGATTTATCCAAGTCCGGATAGAAGTATTTCTTCATCCTGATGTCTGGAATATCAGCTGCCCAGCGGACGAAATGGTCCACCGCCTTCTGCGGGCGATAGGCGTCATATATCTTCAGCCTGTATCCCATGCTTATTGCGTCATCGCTGACAGCCTTGAGACTGTCAGCAGCCCTCTTCGTGAGGAGGGCTGTCGGCTGGAGATATCCGTCGATGCGCTCCCCGACAAAGTTATATGTCCCGTAGTACCTGATCTCGAGGATGGCGTCAGGAATCATGTCCGTGATGTTCACGAATTGGCTAGAGTCTTCCTCGGGAGTGGTTGCGATATTCTTTGTGGCCGAGCATGCGGCTAAAATAACAACGGCAAGGGCCATCAATAGACCCTTGCCTGTCAAAGAATTGATATTCATTTATTTCTCAATCTTATAAGTGCCGGCGTTATATTCCTTCACCTCAGTCTCACCCGGGAGAGTTACAGAAGCTGTGGCACCCTCGGGGATTGTGAATTCCCAGATCCACTTGTCACCCTCATATTTCCAGGAGCTCTTTATCGTGCCGGCGGCGGACTTGAACTCCGCGTCGAGCGAGCCGAGTCTCTTGTCGGGGATAGGCTTCATGATGATATGCTTGAAACCAGGATTGGCGGGATCGGAGGCGATACCCGCGGCAGTCTCCCAGATCCACTCGCAGACGGCTCCGTAGGCGTAGTGGTTGAAACTGTTCATGCCGCTGGGACCCATTCCAGACTCAAGGGTGTAGCTGTTCCAACGCTCCCAGATTGTGGTTGCTCCGTTGTCGACTGAATATAGCCAGCTGGGGTTCTTGCGCTGGAAGAGGAGGGTGTAGGCTATGTCTGCCATGCCGTTCTCAGTCAAGGTCGCCATCAGGATGGAGGTGCCGAGGAAGCCGGTCTGCAGGCAGTCATCATGGTCCTTGAAGTTCTGGCGGAGTCTGGCGATCATGTCTTCCTTCGCCTTACCCTCAACGAGATTGTTCTTGAGAGCGAAGAGGGCGGGAGTCTGCATCGTGTTCAGTATCTCTGTCTTAAAGGTGCCGTCGGGTTTCAGGAAGTTCTTTTTCATGTATTCCCTCGCATCCTCTGCCATTTTCTTGTAGACGGAGGCATCCCTGCCGGTGGCTGCGGCCATATCCGCCATATAATCGGCGTCAATAGCCCAGTAGCAGGCGCTCAGATAGTTCCAATAAACGATAGCCTCGGGGCGGCGGACAGTCTTGCCGGATTTGTCGGTCATGTTGATTCCGCCTCCGCAACTCTCGAGAGGCTCGTAGCTGAGCCAGTCTGCCCACTGGTAGTTGCCGTTCTCAGCGGCATGCGTGGCATGGTCGTACTTGGTGTCATTGACATATGTCATGAACTTGTTCATGGCATCCCAGTTCTCATCGACTATCGCCTTGTCACCGAACTGCTTCCACACGGTCCAAGGAACAATAATACCAGCATCGGCCCAGCCGAGGCGCATCATCTCATTGCCATATTGGGCCCTGGGGGAGACTCCGGGGAATCCTCCGGCCTCGCTTTGGGAGTCCCTCACGTCACGGGTCCATTTGCGGAAGAACCCGTCAGTGTTGGCGAAGAAAGTTCCAGTCTCGGTGAACACCTGTGTGTCGGCCATCCATCCGAGACGCTCATTACGCTGAGGACAGTCTGTGGGGACGGAGAGATAGTTGGATCTTTGGCCCCAAACAGTGTTGGATATCAGCTTGTTGATGAGATCGTTCCCGGTCGTCAACTTTCCGGTCTCGAGATTCTCGGCAATGGAAGTTACCGGGATTGACTCGATGGACTTGATGGTCACCTCGTCTGTCGCGGTGATTGACACGAGCCTGTAGCCGAAGAATGTGCGTACTGGGATGAAATCGGCGAAATCCTTCGTGTCAGCGAAGGTGTACATGAGTCTGATATTGTTCTCGCTGACTCTGAGGTTCCTGCGGTGGCAGCTACCCTCAGGACCATCCATTCCGCGGCTCTTGGCTCCGTTGCCGTCATTTAGCAGCTCAGAGGGCAGACAGGTCAGGACGGTGCCGCCCTTGGCTTTAAACACGAAGTGGGGCACTGCGGCGGCATTCTGGCCGAAGTCAACGACCAAGGTCTCACCGGGCTTGACAGTCATAGTCTCTCCCGCCGCGAACTCTTTCTTAATCATGACCTTGCCATAATCCTCATCGGTCTCACCCTCGACTCCTTCCCATACATATGCCTTGATGGGGGAGAGGGCGATATCCTTTCGGAGATATATCTCAGCACCGTTTGATGGCAGTATCTCGCCATTGAACTCATTGTTGACCTCGGGAGTAGAGAACTTATCAACTGCCTCATATCCAGGAAGTTCCCTAGCGTCGTAATCCTCACCGTCGAAGATGGAAGCATGTTTGACGGGACCTGCGACACCAGCTTTCCAATTCTCTGTGTCCGTGCCATAAAGCTTCTTGGATCCATCGGCGTAGGTGACTTCAAGCACGCCACGGAAAGCGCATTTCTTCCCAACGACGTTTTCCATTCCACCAGGCGTGACGATCTTGTCAGCCCACCACCCTGGAGTGACCTGGGCGGCGAAGACATTCTCCGCTCCGGACTTTGTCTTGAGGGCTGCGGTCACATCGTATGTGAATGACCGCTTTGTCTTGGCATAGTGGGTGAATCCTGGCTTAAGGATTTCCTCACCTATAGGTGTGCCGTTGACATAGATCTCGAAAACGCCAAGACCTGTGGTCATCCATTTGGCGCTTACAACTTTGCCCTCATTCTTGAGAGTGCTGACAAACCAGCTGGCGCCGTCGGCCGATCTGTCATCATCGTTTTCTATCGCGACCTGGGCGTCAGCGGCGGAGATCCATTCCGACTGATTCCATGCTGAAGCGTCGAGAGCGTCGGCCCTCTGAACTGTTTTCGTGCCCTTGGAGGAGCATCCTGCCATGATGAGGGCGATCGCCACGGCAGTGATGATCAATGATAATCTTGTTCTCTCTTTCATCGGTTTATGTTTTTAATGTTATTGTGCTCGCAGAACAAACAAATTTAATAATAACTGGCCTATAAAACAAGAGGATGACCGTTTCCGGCCATCCTCTAAGATGTGTGTGTATTCCAGATTACTGAACCTTCTTAGCCCAGAAGAGAGTGTAGTATGCGGAGTCGTTGTCAACAGTGGCAGCTGCAGCCTTGTAGTTGTCGTTGTTGTTGGCGATCTCAGTCGCGGGATACTTAACCCTCTGGGTCACTGTAGGATAACCATTGTTGTCCTTCTCGTCAGCAGGGAAATAAAGCTTCGGATAACCGGTACGACGGATGTCAGTCCAAGCCTGGGTGGCCTGCTTGATGTTGAAGTTGATCCACTTCTCGGTCATGATACCCTCGAGCTTGTTGGAATAAGCATCCCAAACCTTCTGTGCATAAGCGTTGATGTCGCTGTCAGCGGGGATAGCCTCAGCCTTGAAGTCGTCAGCCTGATCCGAGTAGATGCTCAAGCGGGTCTGATCACTCTCCTTGTTCTCCCTGTAGTAGAACTTGATGGAACAAGCTACTCCGTTCTTGAAAGCCTGCTCGGCGTTACCGCTGGCATAGCCCTGCTGGTAAGCCTCTGCGAGGAGGAACCAGGTCTCGGCGGCAGTCATGATAGGGCTGCGGGCGAAGCTGTTTGATGTGAAGGTGTAACCGTTGAGACGAGCATAGTAACGCGTGGCCTCAGTGTTGTGGTTGCTACCACCGCGAACATTCTGCTGGTCAGTGGTTTCCGAGGTGCTGCGTCCGTAATACTCACCAGCTTTGTAGCTGACGTCGTCAGGATCAGTGGCGGTGTAATCATTCTTGGTAGGGGCATAGAAGACGGGAAGACGAGGATCGTTCTCTCCTGTGATCTGCATGGCATCAATCAGCGCCTGGCTGGCGGTGTTGTTGATGTCCTTCCAAGAGTCACGGCTTTCCTGCTGGAAGCCGTCGTTATCGGACTTGACAAAGATCTCGTTGTCATTGTCAGTGATGAGCAGACGTCCGGCAGCGGTTGACACGGCGGATTTTCCGGCGGAAGCCAGGCTACCCTGAGCGGCCACATGGACACCAAGACGAAGCATCAAGGAGTTGCAGTAGCGCTGCCACTTCTCAATGTCACCATTGTTGATGAAATCGGCGGCGGTAAGCTTAGCCTGGGTGTTTGAGCTGATGCTACCCTTCAAGCTGCCAAGCTCAGTGTAAATGGCGTCAAGCCGGCTGAGGGCGTTGCTGTAGAGGGTCTCATCGCTATCATAAGCGGCATAAGCGTTGGCCATCTCACCAGTCACACCAAGGAAGCAAGCCTCGCTGTAAGGAACAGGACCCCAGATGTCGCAGAGCTGGGTGAGGTGATCGATAACGAAAATCTCGGCAAGATCCATGAAGATCTTATCCTGGGCCTGGTCAGCGGCTTCCTCGTTGTTGTAGGTGTTCTCAAGAACGCGGAAGTTACGAAGGATATCGTAGAAGTTGTTCCAACGGTCGTTAGCGTAACCGTCATTGATGTAATAAACGGAACCGCTATTGTTGGAGAATCCGATAGTCTGGGCAAGTTTACCGAAGTAGTTGTCCCAGGTGTACATACGCCAGTAGCTGTTGAAAGTGTTCTGGTTGCCGGCAATAAAGGCTCCGGTCATCAGTTTGTCGCAAGTGACGACTGATGTCTTGGAAGGATCCGGGTAGAGCTCACCGAATTTCTCGTTAGAGCAAGAGATAGCCAGTGTGGCAACAGCGGAAATGGCAAGGATGAGTGAATATATCTTTTTCATTGTCTTATCCTTTTTTAGAAGTTAGCCCTAAGTGAGATACCAAAGGTACGTGATGTGGAAGTGGAACCACCGATGCAGACCTGCTGCGCCCAGTTGGTACCGTCAGTAGCCTCAGCATCAAAGATGGGGAGGTTCTTGTAGATGAAGAACGGGTTACGGGCGAAAGCGGAGAGCTTGAAGTTGGTGCAGTGGAACTTGCGGGTGAAGCTCTCAGGAATAGCGTAGCTGAGAGTGATCTCACGGCACTTCAGATAGGTGTTCTTGAAGATAGAACCAGAGTAGAAGCGGGAACCGCCGGTACCCCAACCGTACTGCTTCTCAAGAGCCATTTCCTGGCTGACCATCTTGGTGTTCTTGCTTCCATCGGCTAGGACACCGTCGAGAACGACACCATCGTGACGGACGGCTTGGCCGTCAGGACCATACTGGCCACTGAAAGGAACAGCGTCACCGCTGAATCCGTTGGTCAGGTAGTAGGACTGACCGCCGAGAGACTCGTTACGGTTAGGCAGGGACTCGACGATCTGGCCAGTGTGCATGTAGAACTGGTAAGGCATGTTGAACACATCGCCACCAATCTGATAGCTGAAGTTCATGTCGAGGGAGACCCTCTTGTAACCAAGATTGAAGGCGAAACCTCCCACGAGGTCAGGCATGGCGTTACCAACCTTCACGACCTCATCGGTACGGGCGTAGTAACCGTCACTATTGACGATCTTGTTGCCGTTGGCGTCGCGCTTGTAATCGAAGGAATAGATGTCACCCATCTTCTCGCCTTCATAGGAATAGAGATACACGGCGCCATTGTCCCAGCGGCTGTGCTCGATACGGCTCACGCCGTCGGCAAGCTTGACGACCTTGTTGGCGTTCCAGGCAGCGTTGCCGCTGACCTCGAATCTCCAGTCACGGTTCTCAACGAGAGTGGCGTAAGCGGAAAGCTCAACACCTTGGTTGGTGAGCTCACCAACGTTCATCAGGATAGAGGAACCACCGGCTGAACGAGCGACAGTCGACTCAAGGATCTGGTCGATGATGCGCTTGTGGTAGTAAGTCAGCTCAAAACCATAACGGTTGTTCATGAACTTGTTCTCGATACCGAACTCCCACTCGTGAGTGGTCTCAGGACGGATACCCTCATTGCCGAGAGAAGCGCCAAGCTGGTTGTAAGTGAAACCGGAAGCGGAACTCTGTGAGTAAGCGACAGCAGCCTTATAGATTGCCGGGGCAAGACCCACGACACCATAGGAGGCGCGCAGCTTTCCGTAATCATACCAGCTGGGACGGTTAGGAATCAGCTCGCTGTAGATGAGGGAAGCGTTGAATGAAGGATAGAAGTAAGAGTTGTGGCCGGGAGCCAGAGTGGAAGTCTTCTCATTTCGGATGGTGGCCTCAAGGAAGAGGTAGTTGCCGAAAGAAAGACCAGCAGTGGCGTAAACAGCCTGTTTCAGAAGCTCGCTGGTGCTCATGCTAGCGTTAGCTTTGTTCTTGCTGGCGTTGAGGTTGAACCAGTTCTCGACGGTGAGACCGCCATTGGTACCCACACCGGTAATGAGGGTCTTCTCGTTCCTGGCGGAATAACCGACGTTAAGATCAAGGCCGATCTTGTCGGTGATGTCCTTCTGCCAATTGAGAAGCGCGTCGCCATAGATGGTCTGGTATTTCCTCTTTGTGACGCCGTAGTAACCGCCTTCTCCTGAATAGACCTGGGCGGTCTCCTGATGCTCCTTGAGCTCAATATCCTGGCCGGTCCAGTCAGTGGCTATGTTGCCCTTGAGAGTGAGACCAGGGATGATCTGCCAAGAAGGAGTAACACTGGCGATGAGCCTCTGGTTGTCCTCATACTGCTCACGGCCGAGGATGTTCCAATAGTACTCAGTGATAAGTGAATTGACGTTCGGGGAGTATTCCCAACCTTCGGCAGGGTTCTCGTGGCTGGAGCTGGTGTAAACCCTGTTCTGGTAACCAGCCTGAGTCACTGTGTGCTCGCGGAAATACTTGGCGTCATCGAAGGATCCGACCATACCGGTGAAGTTCGTCACAAGACGGGAGATACGGTAAGGACGGTTCTTGACGTTCTGCTTCATGTAGTTGACGGAATAGCCGAGCTGAACGTTCTTGGTGATGTTCTGGCTTCCGGAAATCTGGAAGTTGTGCTTGTCCAGATGAGAGTTGTACTGGTTAGGAGTGTTGTCCATCCAGGTGTAGGAGAAACGGGTGTTGCCGTTCTCGCCACCGCTGGTGACAGACACATTGTACTGCTGTGTGAAACCGGTGCGGAAGATGTTTGAGTACGGGTCGTCAGTGATGGCGGAGTACTTCATCATTCCGGAAGGAGTGTAGATGTCCTTCCCGTCGAACTCAGGACCGAATCCGTAGTAACCGCCGCCGTCGACAGCCTGGCCATAGAAGGAACGGACAGTCTGGCCGTTACGATCCTTGTAGCTGGTGGTGAAACCGAAGGTGGGGGAAGCGGGATCCATATCCACATCATAGTAGTTCCAATACTGAAAAGCGTCGCCAGGACCGAAAACGGTCTGCATCTTAGGCATGTAGGCGACCATGTCAGCATACGCTGTAGCGCCGAACTCGACATGGGTGCCGGAATTCCTCTTACCCTTCTTCATGGTAATGAGAACAACACCGTTAGCACCTTCAGAACCGTAGAGGGAAGTAGCGGAAGCACCCTTCAGGATGGAGAGACTCTCGATGTCCTCGACGTTGATGTCGGCGAGACCGTTGGTCTCCATACGCTGCTGTCCCCAGTAACCGTCGTTGTTGACATCGCCGTTACGCACGGGAACGCCGTCAACGATAACTAGAGGCTGGTTGGTACCGGTGATGGTCGAGAGACCACGGACGTTGATGGATATAGCTCCAGTGGCACCACCAGGGGCTGTGGTCACGCGGACACCGGCAGCCTTACCGTAAAGAGCGGTTCCCAGGGTAGGGGAAGCGGTGGCCATAAGGCTCTCGGAGTTGACGGTACTGACAGCGTAACCAAGCTTCTTCTCATCCTTACGGATACCGAGAGCGGTCACGACAGTACCTTCAAGCATCTCCGCATCCTCTTCCAGAACGACATCGACATTACCGCCGTTCCAGGTGATGACCTGTGATGAATAGCCGATGCAGGAGAACTCAAGCTTGTCTCCCACTTTGGCGTTTGTTAAGGTGTAAGTACCGTCGGGATTGACAATAGTCCCGTTGTGGGTACCCTGCACCATGACGGAGGCTCCGATGATTCCCTCACCAGAGGCGTCCTTGACGGTTCCTTTGACCGTGGTCTGCGCGAAAGCGGTAGCTCCGCCCGCGAGCAGCGCCAAAGTCATCAAGAACCTGACAAACATTTGTTTCATGCTTTTGGGTTTGTTAATTTAAGATGATTAATAAAAAATGGTTGTGTAGTGATTGTCACTATTTACTGAGTCCACCGTTAACAACATAGTAGTTGGTGGGCTTGAGGGACTTGTCCCATGGCTTTATGACCTTGCCGGATGTGGTGGTGACTGGAGCCACCTGCTTGACTCTCACTTCGACTTTCGGTGGCTTATTTCCGGTCATAAGCTCTATTGGCTCGTTGGGATCAGGTTTGTTCTCTCCAGCACTCAGGAGAAGGACAACATATCGTCCCCCTTCGCCCAGTTTGTCTTTCTCGTCCTTTTCTTTCTTGAACGGATTGGAATTGGACACAAAGAACCTGCTTATCTTTCTTCCTGGAATGCTGTATGTGTCAGAGGTGATAGAATTCTTGTCTATGGAAGAATGGTATTCGATTATGACTCCGGCAACTATGCCTTCCTCTGTCATTAGTGCGTCAGCCTGTTTGGTAGGGCGGCAGGATGACAAAGCCATAGCCAAGATACCCAAAGATATCAGGCTAACAGCTTGGATTCTTAAAGAACTCATACGTGTCTTTTTAAAATAAAAATGGGGGTAATAAAATGATTTTATCCCCCCAAGTGGAGCATAGGAGGATCGAACTCCTGACCTCCAGATTGCGAACCTGGCGCTCTACCAGCTGAGCTAATACCCCAAATCAGAGACGCGAATATAATATTTTTTTCAGAAATGCAATAAAAAAATCGAAATACACCTTATTTATATTACAATTTGTCAGGGAAAGGCATTCCGTAAACTCGATTCCTCAACCATTCACCGAAATCGTTGATCTCTGGATGCAGCCTTTGTTCCTCGACGGAGATCATATCTCCGATCCCGACACGAATCACAGCTCCACTCTTGTTGACAATCTCATGGGGAAGCCGTAGGAGGCGTATTTTCCAGTTGATGAGACCTAAAATATAGAAAAACAATGAGTTCCGATCATAGAAACGGATCGGGACGATTGGGACTCCGGCCTTTTGAATCAAGCGTATGAGAGGCTCCTGCCACTCCCTGTCCCTGATAGTCATGTTCTTCAGTTTAAGGTCTGAGACAGCTCCTGATGGGAAGAATCCGACCGGATATCCTGCTCTCAGGGTTGAGATCACCTCCTTGACTCCACGGATATTCTTACCAGTTACTCCAGTGCTGTCGTTATTCTTTGGATTGACGACGATCCAATTCGGGCTCAATGGCTCTACCAGATTAAGGAACTCATTGACCATCACCTTGAAACAATCCATCATATGGCCAATAATATCGACGAGTATAATTCCGTCAATGCCACCGTAGGGATGGTTGCTGACAGTGATGAAGGGGCCATTAGGGAGACTGCTTAGTTTCTCCGATCCCGTCACCTGATACTCAATCCCGAGTTTTTCCAACATGGCCCTGGCGAAGTCGGGACCACTAAAGGATTTGATTTCATCGTAGAGATCAGATAACCTGCTTATTGACAATAGTTTCCTGATTGATGAAGCGAGGATATTGCCGGCTTTACCCCTGAAGATAGGGGAGAGTTTCTCCAATTCGCTGACAGGAAGAAGTGGCATCTCAATCCTTCCTTTCAGGCATGGGATCTATCTTGGAATAGCCTTTCGCGTCAGTGATGACTGTTCCTATATAGATGATTATCAAGACAACTAGTATCGCGAGTCCGGCTATGTCCAAGCTGGCTATGGAAACCTCGTTGCCAAACAGAGTCAGACTGGCGCTGAAATCCTTTATTGGTTTCACATACATTAAAACCAAGAGTAGGATGCAGGCTATTACCCTGAACTCGGTTGGGCCGAGTTTGCCATAGGTGAGTTTGAACTCGCTCTTTAGGTGGGCGTTTATGCTGACATTTACTGTCAGGCTGAGGTAGAGGATGAACAGCATAAGGGCCAAATCGAGTCTCATGAAAGGGGATAGTCCGACACCAATGAACATGAATGCCTCGTTGATAATGTCTACCGTGTGGTCGAGGTAATAGCCGTAAATAGGTCTTTGCGTGCCTCTTACCCTAGCTATGGTACCGTCAAGGGAATCCCCGTACCAATTCACGAAAAAGCCGGCGACGCTGAGCCATAACCAATACACGCATTTGTTCGAAAGCACGAATCCTGTCCCTATCATGACCGCACCCACTATTCCGACAACAGTGAGAAGGTCTGAGACAACCCACCTTGGCTGACGTTCAGCGAGCCAAACCAGTATTTTTTTCTCAGCTCCGTTCAAATAGGAGTTCTGTATCCTCATAGCACTTTTTCCTGTCATGGCTGTGCGATTTAAAATCACAAATTCTTTATATATACCCTGGCTCTCTTGTGGAGATGACGCTCGAAGCGGCCCCAGATGTTCTGTACGTTGTGGTTATCCTCAAGTTCCCTGGTGCTCTCAACATACTTGATCCCATGATCTATCATTCCTTGACCGACCTTGGCGAATATCATCGAGTTTACTCCTTTGTCTTGATATTCAGGAAGCACGGCGATGAGCAAGGCGTCGATCGTGTCGTTTTTCCTGAGAGCCCGCAGAATGTGGATGAAACCGAAAGGGAAGAGGCTGCCTTTGGCTTTTTGAAGTGCCTTGGACAAGGATGGAAGCGTGATGCCGAAGCCGACGACCTTGTCATTCTCGTCCACGACGACGGAGATGAAATCGAGGTTCAGATTACCTATGAACTGGTTCTTGAGATCCTCGCACTGCGCCGGAGTGAGCTCTGAGAACCCGTGTAGGGGAGCGTAGCATTTGTTCATGACGTCGAAGATGCCATCGACATATTTCCTCACGAGCTCCTTCTTCCCTGAATACTTGGCTTCCTTAAGGCCGTACCGTTCCCCGACTACCTTGGCGAGACGTATGTAGCGACTGATGTCGTCTGGGACGGTGATTCTGTACTCGACGAAATCAGTCGATTTTACATATCCTTCCTTGAGGATCATGGGCTCGTAGTACGGTGAGTTGTATTTGCCGTATGCCGTCGGGATCTGGTCGAAACCTTCCACGAGCACCCCTGCCACATCAAACTCCAGGAAGCCTACCGGACCCTCTACGATCGCCATTCCTTTTTCCCTGGCATATTCCTCAACCTTCGCCAGAAGCGCTGACGCGACTTCTTGTGACTCGACGAAATCAATCCATCCGAAGCGGCAGATCTTCTGGCCTACCTTCTCGTTATATTTGTGGTTGATTATTCCGGCTATCCTGCCTATAACCTCTCCCTTCTCGTCCTCGGCGAGCCAGTACTTTCCCTCGCAGACCTCGAAAGCCCTGTTTTTTTTCGGAGAAAACGTGTTCACGTCCATGGACACAATCTGCGGGACAAAATACTTATTGTCTTTGTAGAGATCGTTCGGAAAACGAGCGAAACGTCTAAGTCCCCGCTTGTCAGTAACTTCCTTAATGGATATAGGCATATCTTCTTCAGTTGTGGACCGCTAATATACGAATTTTTCCTGAACTCTTTGGTTGATAACTTTGTTAGTAACATGCGGGGAGCACTCTCGCGAATACCGTTGAAATGGATTAACTTTGTAACCCGGTTAGGACTAATCGGATTCACCAATGAAACATAATCTGGATGACGCGGTCCTCATGAAGACCGGACATCAAAGTGTCTACAAACTGAGGCAGGAAGGGCTCCAAAATGAGTATCTGATTGTTAGCGGTGACGGCACCCGCCGTCTCATGGCCTCTCCCGAAGTTGTCGGTTTCGGCTCGTATCAAAGTATGGTTCCCGCCACGATGAAAGGTATGCAGTACCTTGCTGAGAGCGGGCTCTCAAAGAATGTGAATATTCTCACCATCCTCCGTGGTGGGCTCAATTATCCGATAGAGGAATGCGCTTTCAGGGCCGGGTTCCGGGTTACGAACATGGATTTCCTCTCATGCGAGAGAATCATTGAGGATGATGTGATAAAGGGATTGGACGTCCGTTATCAGAAAGTGCGCACATGCAAGGATTGTGTGCTGATGGTGGGAGACATCATCGCCTCCGGAGCCACTCTCGGTATGTGTATGGACCATGTGATCAGCTGGTTCCGTGATCATGGCGGCTCTTTCAAGCGAATCGTCTTTTTCACGATCGGAGGATCAAACGCCATAGATTTCATGGAGGATCTTGCTCCGAAGGTGAAGAGTTTCTCACCTAACTTCGAGGGCTTCACATGTTTCTTCTATGAGGGTATATTCAATGTCTATCAGGATCGTGGATGCCTTGGTTTCCAGGTCCCCGACATCGATTTTTATTGGGGGGACGGAATCGTCTGTCCCGAGTTCCGTGAATATGTCGTGGCTCACGGGTATTCCTTATATGAGAAATGCATAATCTACGACGGCGGAGCCAGAAGATACGAGATTCCAGACCATTACAAGGAAGTTGTGGCCTATTGGGAAGAGGTGCTGGAAGCTTCTGACAGGGTGGATATTATGACTCTGACGCAGGAGAGATTGGGCTATGAGGCTCCCATCTCTTATGAGGACTGGCTGAAAGTGACGAAGTTTATGGAACTTGGCGACCAAAGCGTCTTGTACAGCGATGAGCGGGTATTTCTGGCGAAGGCCAGGGCTCTCACTCTTAAGGATGTCGCCACAAAAAGACTTGAGCAAATCAAACAAACCTTAATGGGATATGAGTAAACAAAACCAAAAAGTCGACATCGACTACACGAACAGTCGTGTTGACGCATCGGGTCGCAAGAGCACCCTCAGCATGTTCATGGTGATGCTAGGCTTCACCTTCTTCTCCGCATCCATGTGGGCTGGCCAGAATCTGGCGGCCGGACTGGATTTCTCGGGTTTCATCTGGGCGCTTCTTCTGGGCGGTCTCATCCTCGGAGGTTACACTGGCACTCTCGGCTGGATTGGTGCTGAGAGCGGTTTGACTCTCGATATGCTTGCCCGCAGGAGTTTCGGCGAGAAAGGCAGCTATCTCCCCAGCGCGATGATCAGCTTCACGCAGATCGGCTGGTTCGGAGTAGGTCTGGCCATGTTCGCGATCCCTGTCGCCAAAGAGATTATGGGCCTTGAAGTCACGCCTGATTATATGCCTTGGCAAGGCTACCTGCTCGTTCTGATCGCAGGTATCCTGATGACCGCCAGCGCATATTTCGGAATCAAGAGCTTGACTATCATCAGCTACATCGCCGTGCCCGCTGTGGCCATCCTCGGTACTGTCGCTATGATTCTCGCTGTCACCAGGGGAGATGCTGGTCTTGTCGAGCAGTTCGCCAAGGGGACAAAGGATCTCGGTATCATAGCTGGAGCTGGCCTTGTGATAGGTAGTTTTGTCTCGGGTGGTACAGCAACGCCGAACTTCGCGAGGTTCGCCAAATCCCCTAAGATCGGCTTGATAGTCACCGTCGTGGCCTTCTTCATCGGCAACTCCCTGATGTTCTTCTTCGGAGCAGTCTCCAGCATTTATGTCGGTGGTAACGACATCTTCGAGGTTATGCTCAACCTCAACCTGTTCTACATCGCCATCCTGGTTCTCGGTTTGAATATCTGGACAACCAACGACAACGCCCTCTACACTTCAGGTCTTGGACTCTCGAATATCTTCGGGCTTTCAAAGAAGACCATGGTGCTCCTCGGAGGTCTGATCGGAACACTCGCTGCCGTGTGGCTCTACTGGAACTTCTGCGATTGGCTGAATATTCTTAACTGCACCCTTCCTCCTGTTGGTATCATCTTGATCTGCAGCTATTTCTCACACAGGAAAGCTTATATGGACGACAACGTTCCCAAGCGCCAGGTCAACTGGGCCGCTGTGATCGGAGTCATTCTTGGAGCGGTTGTCGCCAACCTGGTGAAGTGGGGTATCCCTTCAATCAACGGAATGGTTGTGGCCGCTGCCTGCTACTTCATTGGCCAGGCCATTGACAAGAAGTAGTCCGTTTCGCGGAAATAGTTAATTACTAATATATTACAGAAAATGCGTGGTAAAATATACTACGCATTTTTTGTACTTAATTGATTTATAGATATTTCTGAAAAACGGCTCTTTTTATTAAATTCGCGATATGTCAAAAGCGGATATCATTAAGCTTCTCGAGGAGCATGGGGTCAAAGCGACGGTCAACAGGCTGCTGGTGGCCGAGGCTCTCAGCCATTCCGGCAGACCATTGAGTTTGACCGAGTTGGAGACCGAGATAGAATCAGTGGACAAATCAGGAATATTCAGGAGCCTGATGACTTTCAAGGATCACCATCTCGTGCATGCGATAGAAGATGTGGAAGGAACCAGGTATGAGTTGTGTCATAGCCATGACACCGATCACGACGAAGACACACATGTCCACTTTTATTGTGAGAAATGCCATCGCACTTTCTGTCTTGACGATATCCACATCCCTCCGGTCGAGCTTCCGCTGGGCTATGACGGCCGGACTTCCAATTATCTTATAAAAGGCATCTGCCCTGCATGTTCTGGATATTCAATAGCTTAACAATCAATAATTTCCCCAACATGAAAAAGTTTATTCTCATATTCGCCTCATTGTCTGTTTGCATAGGCCTTTCCGCTCAGACAGTCAAGCTCCCGGCACCGAAGAAGGATGCCTCTATGACTCTCTACCAGGCTCTTCAGCAAAGAGCTTCCAACAGGGAATTCTCTGATAAGGCCATTTCTGACCAGATCCTTTCAGATCTTCTTTGGGCAGCTGTCGGCATCAATCGCCCTAACGGCATGCTGACTGCTCCAACGGCCATGAATTCTCAGGAGGTCCGCCTATATGTTTGCCGTGCAGATGGCGCTTATGAATACATCGCGAAAGATAATTCCCTTGTGAAAGTCAGCGATAAAGATCTTCGAAATGATGTGGCCGGATTCCAGACGGGCGTGGCTAATGCTCCTTTGTTCCTTGTGATCACCGCTGACCTGAACCGTTATTCCAGAAAGAGTGACCATGCAAAGGTCATGGGGGCTGTGGATGTCGGTTACGTGTCTCAGAACGTCTGCTTGGCCTGCGAGGCTTTAGGGCTGTCGACTGTCCCCAGGGCAACCATGAATGCTGAGGTCTTGACCAAAGAACTCAAGCTTGTCGAGGACCAACTCCTCCTCATCAACCACCCCGTCGGCTACAGAGAATAAGCGGCCGTTTTGCGGGAGTGCCTGAAAATCAGTTACTTATAAATAATGCATAGGGAATTCCTCTATGCATTATTTGTAATTATTTGAATACCAGTGCTTTCTTCGAAACGCTGACTTGATAATCATTTATGCTTCACTTTTGGGACGTAAATGTGAAGGAGAGTCTCAGCGATAAACCTTGAAACAGGTTGTTCCTTGATCAGAATGTCACAAAGATCCCGTCTATTCTCTGGAGACAATCTCAAGACATCTTTTGGATTATTGAAACCATATTCTCTTGACAAAGAAGATAATAAGCTATTATATGTTCTATAAGACTTGTCAGAATACTCTTCTTTCAGATCGTGTTCGCTTCCGGTAGTGGAGTCAAACGCTAGAAGCATATCTTCGAATGATTTATAGAGATGTAGTGTCTTCTCGTAATCTACCACTTTATATTTCGTGATTATATAATCGATCAACTGATTGATTTCCTTCCCCGAGAGACGAGCGAACCATTTTCTCAGGAAAGCATGGTTAATGTGGTGGCCTAGTCTAAAAACGCAGTTGACCTCTTGAATACACTGACGCATTTGCCTGGATGACTTTCTGATAACCAGTTTCTCAGAGAAAGGATGATCGGACATCGCATAAGCCAAAAAGTTCCATCTGTATTCTATTGCCCTGGCACTCAGTTGTTTCTCTACAGGGTTGTTGTACAGATAAGAGGCTGCGTCCTTTTGTTTTTTATTGCCTATTTTATTTGACAAGCCATAAACAGGCTCGAAAACATGCCCCTTGATTCCAGCGTCTTTGTTGAATTCTCTTGAATATGTCGCTTCCAACTCACACATGAATTGCGAAATAACCGCTTGCGATGACGAGGTAATCAATAGATGATAATGATTGTACATGCATACCACTCCAAGGACTGTGATGTTGTACTTCTTTTTTAGTCTGAACAAGATTGTGTAGAAAACGAGGATGTCTTTAGCGGAATAGAATATCACTGACATGTTGAGCCCCCGCTGATAGATATGGGCTACCCCTCTGACGTTATAAATAATCGTTCTGGTCATATAAGTTTTTCATTGTTGTTTAGTATCGCTAAAATAAACAAAATACTCCGCATGACAAGCGTTTTTCGTAACCACATCACGCAGAGTACTATACAAATAATGCATAGATTATTTCACTATGCATTATCTGTAATTTATTAATAATAAGCTAGTTCCGTAGAACGGGTATGATGCCTTTGCTCACGATGAGTTCGTCTTTATCTGTGGCTAGCTTGTTCCGTGTCTTTCTACGCCCGGAGGGCGCGGGTGGAGTTGAGGACGGCGAGGACCATCACGCCCACGTCGGCAAGGACGGCCATCCACATGGATGCGAGTCCGGCAACGGCCAGGAGCAGGACCAGCAGTTTGACGAATATCGAGAAGAAAGTGTTTTGACGGGCGATCCCGAGGGTTTTGCGAGCCACTTTCATTCCCATGGCAAGCTTTGAAGGCTTGTCATCCATAAGGACCACATCCGCTGCCTCAATTGCGGCGTCAGATCCGAGAGCCCCCATGGCTATTCCCACATCAGCCCTGGCCAAAACCGGGGCGTCATTTATGCCGTCACCGATGAAAGCAAGGCCTTTACCGGCTTGTTTATCAGCCAGAAGCCGCTCAATCTCAGTGACTTTGTCGGCGGGGAGAAGACCGGCGCGATATTCATCGACTCCGACCTCAGCGGCGACCTCGGCTGCCACATCCTCTTTGTCTCCGGTCAGCATGACGGTCTTCTCAACCCCTTCCTTGCGCAAGGCGGAGAGAGCCTCGGCCGCATCTTCCTTGATACGGTCGGACACCACTATATGCCCGACATACACACCGTCAAGACAGACGTGGACGATGGTACCCTTTTTCTCACATTCTTTCCAGTCAGCGCCGGCAGACTCCATCATCTTGCTGTTGCCAACGCACACGACTTTCCCGTTGACCTTCGCCTTGACTCCTTCGCCGGCGACTTCCTCAACATCCTCCACTGAACAGCCGTCAGCTTCATCTGGATAGGCGTTTCGTAGAGAAACAGCAACAGGGTGGGTTGAATACCTCTCAACATGAGCCGCAAGATGAAGAAGCTCTTTCTGGTCAATTATTTCCGGATGGACAGCGGTGACCTCGAACACTCCTTCCGTCAGAGTGCCAGTCTTGTCGAACACCACCGTGCCTAGTTTGGCTAGCGTCTCAAGATAGTTGGAACCCTTTACCAAGATGCCTTTTCTGGCTGCGCCACCAATGCCTCCAAAGAAGGCGAGGGGAATGGATATAACCAGGGCACAAGGGCAGGACACGATCAGGAATGTCAGCGCCCTGTAAAGCCATTTGGAGAATGTCCCAGCGAAATCTCCAGAGAATAGGGGAGGAAGGAAGGCCAGCAGGAGAGCGGCCGCCACGACTATAGGTGTGTAAACCTTGGCGAATCGGGTTATGAAACTTTCGCTCTTGGATTTGCTCTCGGAGGCGTTCTCCACGAGCTCTAGGATTTTCGATGCAGTGGATTCTCCGAACGGTTTAGTGACCTTGGCTTTGATGACACCAGTCAAGTTGACACAGCCTGAGAGGAGGCTTTCTCCTACACTGATTCCACGGGGTACGCTCTCTCCTGTGAGGGCTACTGTGTCGAGGCTTGAGTTTCCCTCGATGACTTCTCCATCAAGAGGGACTTTTTCTCCGGGCCTCACAATAATTGTCTCACCAACAGCTATTTCCGTAGGGGAGACCGTGATGACCTCCCCATCTCTCTCGACATTTGCCGTGTCTGGCCGGATGTCCATCAGTTTGGTTATGGACTCCCGGCTTTTGTCTTCGGCCATATCCTCGAAGAGCTCCCCGACCTGGAAGAACAGCATCACGAACACAGCCTCAGGGAATTGGCTTTCTGCTTCGGGAAGGAACCCTATGAACAGGGCGCCAAGGGTGGCGATGCTCATCAGGAAGTCCTCATCGAGCAGTTCGCCGTGGAAGAGTTTCTCGGCCGCTTCCATGAGGGTCTCGCCGCCGACTATGAGGTAAGGCACAAGGAATATCAGCAATTCCTGCCACATCTTTAGATTCGCGACCTTGCTTACCACCACAGCAGCTGTCAGAAGAACCGCGCTCGCTATGATCTTCACCAATCTCTCTTTGTTCTCTTTCTCCATACCCAAAAATGTTTGTTTCTGTTTATTGGAGCCAAGGCCTTCGCCCTTCTGGACCGCCGCTTCGCGGCCCCACCGCTCGCTTCGCTCCGGTCCCCCCTCTTAACGTGCCGAGGGTGGCAGTGGTCCTAAAGGGCGAAGGCCCTGGCTTCCGGATACAAAGGTCGGGATATGGGTCCGCAACTTGGTTGCAATGTGAATTCGGTTTTCGTCGATAAAGAAAACCGCTTCGTCGAACAGAGGGTGTCATGAGTGAAAAATGGCCGGAGTTTTGTTTTAGCCCTCTGCGGTTTGTTTAACATAAAGTGTTTGATTTAATTAAAAATGGTTGGTATGAAAAAAGTATTGTGTTTAACTATCGCGGCGTTGGCCCTAACATTGGGAGCCTATGCCCAGGAAAATGGCCAGAGACAGCGTGGCGAGAGGCCCGATGAGGCCACTATGGTCAAGATGCGCACCGAGCGTATGGTAAAGGAACTAGGTCTAGATGCGACCCAAGAGGCCAAGCTTTTGGAGCTTAACCAAAAGTATCCCCATGTCATGATGGGCCCTGGCGGTCCTGGTAGGGATGGTCACGGAGGCCCTGGAATGGGACGGCCACCCAAAGATGACAACAATGGTGATAAAAGCCGCGAGGATCGTATGAAAGAGATCCAGGCTGAGAGGGAGGCCTATGACGCGGGGCTGAAAGAGATCCTGACAGAGGACCAGTACAAGACTTGGCAGGAAAACCGCGACAAACACCCGCAAGGCCGTCCAAATGGGCGCCCTCATGGACGTCAGCATGACCGCCAGCAAGGTCGGGCTATCGCTTCTTAAACAGCTTGTCCATCACAAGGGCAATCGCTCCGTCACCTGTGACATTACAGGCTGTCCCGAAGTTGTCCATTGTGATATATAGCGCGATCATCAGCGCCTGCTCCTGATCGCCGAAACCGAGAATGGTCGCCAGCACTCCGAGGGCGGCCATTATCGCACCTCCAGGTACACCTGGAGCAGCCACCATCATCACTCCGAGCATCATGATGAAGCCGAGGAACATCCAGAAGTCGAATGACATACCCTGCATCAGCATCAGTGCGACCGCGCAGGCGGTGATTTTAAGGCAGCTTCCTGAAAGGTGGATTGTGGCGCAAAGAGGAATGGTGAATCCGGCAATCTCATCGCTGACACCGTTCTTCTTTGTACATTCAAGCGTGACAGGAATCGTGGCGGCCGAGGAGGATGTTCCGAGGGCCGTGAAATATGCCGGGAGCATTTTCCCGAGGAGCTTGAATGGGTTCTGACGTACAATGCCTCCAGCGATGCAATACTGGAGGGTCAGCAGGAATATGTGCAGGATGAATATCACTCCGATGATGGAGATGAACACCTTGATGACCTGCAGAGCCTGTCCGGTGTGTGTCATTCCGAGGAATATGCCGAAAATGTAAATTGGAAGCAGGGGAATGATGACCACCTCGATCGTCTTGACTATAATGTCCTTGAACTCGTCAGCGAACTTTTTGAGACTCGGGGAGCCGAAGAAGGCCATACCCAGACCAAGTGTGAAAGCGAATACAAGGGCAGCCATGACATCTACCATAGCCGGGATTTGGATTGTGAAATACGGATCCAGATTCTCGAATTCGGCCACTGAGGCAGCTGTGGTGCCACCTATCAATTTCGGGAATACCGTGACGCTCGTTCCGTAGGACAGCAGGCCGGCGAACACCGTGTCGCAGTATGCAATGATCACGGTAATTAACAGAAGCTTTCCCGCTCCCTTGCCGATGTCTGATATGGCTGGGGTGACAAGTCCTATTATGATCAGCGGGATCAGGAACTGGAGGAAGTTACTGAATATGCTGTTGAAGGTGACGAAGACACGGACAATGCTTCTGGGCAGGAATAGCCCGAAGATGATTCCAAGCGCTATCGCGATGATGATCCGTGGCAGTAGGCCGATATGTTTTTTCTTTTCCAAGGTGTTATGTTATTAGTGGTCAATTATTTCTGTTCTATGAATACTTCTTTGGGAAGCGCAGCAGTATCGACAGGCACGCTGTCAGCAGGAGCACAAAAGGATAGTAGAGGTTTGGGATGATGGCTGTAGCCGGAATCCCTACCAGGCTGGAGGCCATCAGAAGCTGAGCTCCGTAGGGGATGACACCCTGAACCACGCAGGAGAAAGTGTCCATGATGCTGGCGCTCTTTCTGGAATCGACGCCGAAACGCTCAGAGATATTCTTTGCGATATGCCCTGTGGTCAGGATAGCTATAGTGTTGTTGGCTGTGCAGAGATTTGATAATCCCACGAGGCCAGCGATACTGAACTCGGCTCCCCGGCGACCTTTAATCCCTTTCGTTAAGCCATTGATTATGAATTCAATGCCTCCGTTGTGCCGGATGATTTCCAGCATTCCTCCGGCGAGCAATGTGACTATGATAAGATCACTCATGCCGGCAATACCGCTGCCGATGTCGCCCAAGAATCCTGTCCAACTCATACCATCCGCGAAGCCTATCAAGGCGCAAAGGGCCAGACCGATGGTAAGGACCACCAGCACATTAATCCCGAGTATCGCGAGGACTATCACGGAGAGGTAGGGGACTAGCTTGATAATGTCGATGGAGCCGATCTGCGGGTGGATATTCAGATTGAGGCCAATCACGACGTATATCGCCGTGACCACAATTGCGGCAGGACCGGCTATCCAGATATTGGCTTTGAATTTATCCGCCATCGAACATCCTTGGGTGGTTGTTGCGGCAATGGTGGTGTCAGATATGAACGAGAGGTTATCTCCGAAGAACGCTCCTCCGACAATCAAGGCCGTGATCATGGGCAACGCGATACCGGCTTGGGAGGATATTCCCGAAGCTATCGGGAGCAGGGCCACAACGGTGCCGACACTGGTCCCTATTGACATGGATATGAAGCAGGCGGCGAGGAACAGACCGGCCAGGATAAACTTCCCCGGGAGAATCCTAAGTGTCAGGTTGACAGTCGCTTCCACACTCCCGATGGCTTTCGCTGAGGCGGCGAAAGCTCCAGCTAATATGAATATCCAGATCATTAGCAGGACATTCTTGTCACCTGCTCCTGAGGAAAAGACTCCGATCCGTTCCTTGACTTTACCAGGGGTGATCAGAAGGGCGTAAATGGAGGCTATCAAGAATGCCGATGCCACAGGCACCTTGTAAAAATCCCTGCACACGATGGATGTGACAAGGTATGTCGCGAGGAAAACGGCTAGCGGGCTCAAGGCCAGCCATCCGTTCATTCTCTTAGGGGATATGTCAGTTCGTTCCATAATGACTTATTTGATTCCCGCGCCAGCCTCAATGTTGGCGATATTGCCGGCTATCCAGACCGTGTCACCCGCCTGGAAAACCAGGTCCGGCTCTGGGTTGGTGATGAATTGCTCGCCACGGAGGACGCTTATCACCATACATTGGTATTTGCGTAATCCAGCGGTCCTGAGTGACTTCCCTGTGAGGAAAGAGTCAGGGGAAAGGACCATCGGCTCTATTCCGAATCCGTCGTCGCCATTGTCCGCACGCGAGTCATCCACTGAGTTTGATATCAGGTTTCTCAGCTTCTCCAGTTGTTCCGTTGTACCGACCGCGAGAAGGCGGTCTCCCGGGAAGAGAGTCACGTTCGCGGATGGGACTACAAAGGACATTGAACCTCTCTGGATTTTGATAATATTGGCTCCTGACTGGTCCCTGATAGGCAGATCCATCAGGCGTGCTCCCGCGAATGAGGACTCCGAAGCGATGGTGAAAGCCTCTGTGCGGACATCGTAGGTCGAGAGTTTCTGTCGTACTGAGGAACTGACAGGTCTTGCACGACGCTCATTCTCCTCGCGTTCGTTGTAGTTTTGTAGGAACCTCTTCTCAAGGCTGGAGTATTTGTGGATGGATTTGCGCGCGATCATGATGAAGGCGATGCCGGCGAATATGATCACCAGAATAGTCCATCCCGCCAAATTAAAATACGTGGACAGGACTCCGAGGATGATGCTGATCGCGAGGAAGCCTCTCGCGAGCACGAGACCCATGATTGGCCAGATGTTGCTTTGCTTCTCTTTTATCAGTTTGGGAGCGCTCTTGCTGATTGAACCGGAATGGACACCAAGGCCGAACAGGAACGGGGCCATGGCGGCCAAAGTGACGCCGGCGGAAACACATTTACGGGCGAACTCGCTCGCTCCGGGCATGATCTTGTCCACGAGCGGGAGAAGGTAAAGCCTTGAGCCTATGTATATCGCGAGAATAATGACGCCGTAAAGTAGCACCCTGGTGAACCATGCGGTGAGAAGCTTTCTCCACTCGCTGTTCTCAGCGGCGGTATTCTTGGATCTCCCGTTGGAGGAGGAAAGCCTCTCAACCCACACTTTAGGCAGTTTGCGCTGGAGAAAGTTATAGCCCGGACCCGCCAGCTTTATCATGTATGGGGTGGTGAACGTTGTGATCACGGATACTGCTATGATCACGGGGTAAATGAAGCCTCGCATCACTCCCAGAGAGCATCCGACGCCAGCCAGGATGAATCCGAACTCACCTAATTGGGCGAGGCTGAAACCTGTGTGGACAGAGTTGTAGAGGTTATTCCCGGTGATGATCATACCAGCTCCGGCAAACAGTATGTGGGTCACTATGACGATCACGGCGATCAGCAGAATCAGCGCCCAATGGGCGGCGATGGCCTCAGGGGAGAGCATCATTCCGACGGAGACGAAGAATATCGCCCCGAATAGATTCTTTATCGGCTCTACTATCTTGTCAATATGCTCGCTTTCAGTTGTTTCCGCAAGGATGGAACCCATCACGAAAGCGCCCAGGGCAGAAGAGAAACCTACGGCAGTGGCGAGGGAAACCATCAGGAAACAGAGTCCTATGCTTACGATCAGGAGAATCTCCTCACTGATGAAGCGTCTGGCTTTCTGGAGTATTGTGGGGATAACGAATATTCCCACAAGGAACCACAACAAAAGGAAGAAGACAAGCTTTACTATGTTGAGAATCAACTCTTTCCCGGCGAAAGACTGGGACACGGCCATGGTTGAGAGCAAGACCATGAGGAGGATTGCGATGAGGTCCTCGACCACGAGCGTGCCGAACACCATTCCGGCGAAGGGCTTGTCCTTAAGCCCCATATCGTCGTAAGACTTGATCACAACCATGGTGGAGGACATGGACAGCAGGCCACCCAAGAACACGCTCTCCATCACTGTCCATCCGAGCGCCTGGGCGGTGACGAAACCGATGATGAACACACCGACGAATTTGACGAGGGCGGTCACGACTGCGCTGGAGCCGACTTTCATGAGTTTTTTGAAGCTGAACTCAAGACCGAGTCCGAACATGAGGAAGATTATTCCGATCTCGGACCATTGATTCACGGTCTCCTGGCTGCTGATTCCCGGGAAAAATCCGATGTTGGGACCTATCAGGAAACCGGCGATGATGTAGCCCAGGATAAGGGGCTGCTTTAGCGCCTTGGAGATGATTGTGAATATGCCAGCGGAGATGAGTATGACCGCCAGATCCTTGACGAGGTTCAGTTCTTCCGACATTTATCGTTTTCATGGCTGGTTTAACCGGCCATCAACGCAAATTTAAAAAATTTTATCCATTGCCCAAGTCTTATTATCTTTGTATGCTTAAAGCGAATGTGGGTGATCCGGAAAAAGTCATATCTCGTCGCAGGACATGTGTTCTCCTTATCGATGGATGGGGAGAACCGTATCTGGGAGGCCCTGGACAACTACGAACCCTTTTTAATTGATGGGTCAGAGGAGGAATTGTTCAGCCTTGAATTAGTCCCTGAGTTGGATATTCAGGACAAGCGGGAGCTATATGTCTCGAATCCGGAGCCTGGAGAGCAAAGGATTGATATTCACACAATTGAAGGTGGCTACCTTTTCGAGCTCGCACCCTTGCCTGAGATGCCGATTTGCGGTTGGTTGAAGGTAAATGCGGATTTCTCTAAAGGTTGCCTTAAGACCGACTCCAGCAGGGTTTTCTGCGTCAATAACGCCCTAATGCTGATGTATGCTTTCAGGACAGCCGGTCTGGACACGATCGAGATCCACGCCTCCTGCACTGTCTGCGAGGGGAAGGGATTCCTTTTCCTTGGCAAGAGTGGGACAGGGAAAAGCACTCATAGCCGTCTCTGGCTGAAGAATGTTCCTGGAGCCTGGCTCCTTAATGATGACAATCCGGTAATAAGGATAATGGATGGAGTGCCAAGAGTTTACGGGACTCCATGGAGCGGTAAGACCCCTTGCTATATCAACGATGATTATCCTGTCGGGGCGGTTGTGAGAATCAACAGGGCGCCACATGACGCTATTCATCGCATGGGGTTGGTGGAGGGATTCGCCTCATTGTATTCCTCGTCCTCCGGCCTGAGGGCTCTCAAGCCCATAGCCGACGGATTATTCAACACGGTTTCTTCTGTGGTTCAGAAGGTTCCGTGCTATATGATGGATTGCCTGCCTGATGACGAGGCGGCTTTGGTATGCTCAAAAGAGGTGCTCGGAAATGAGTAAGATCGTGGACATGGATCTCTTCATGAGCGGGATCGAGACTTTGATAGGGGAAGGTAAGGAAGTGAAGATGACCCCGAAAGGGACCAGCATGCTTCCCTTCATAAAAGGAGATAGGGACAGCGTCGTGTTGACTACACCGTCCAGACCTTTGGAGGTTGGGGATATTGTCCTGGCCAAGGTAGGGGAGCGATACATAATGCATAGGGTTTTTGCCGTTAATGGTGATGATTTGACCCTGATGGGAGACGGAAATATTTGTGGCACAGAGAGTTGCTCGACTTCTGACGTGATCGGTCTGGTGAAGGAGATCCACAAGGAGAACGGTAAGGTCGTTAAGCCAGGCAAGGGCTCTTTCTGGAGGTTCCTGAAGCCTTTAAGGAGATATATTTTGTTTATTTACAAAAGAGTGATACTATGAGGATCAAAGAAGGATTCACGCTTCGTTCGATAGTGGGGCAGTATGTTGTGATAGGCGAGGGGATCGAGCAAGTCGATTTCAACAAAATGATCACGATGAACGACTCCGCCGCCTATCTTTGGCAAGGTGTGGAGGGAAAGGATTTCACTGTAGAGGACCTTACCAAACTTCTGACAGATAAATATGATGTGGCAGAGGAAAAGGCTGCATCTGATGCGGCCAAGATAGCCGCCAAGTGGATTGAAGCTGGATTAGTGGAAGAGTAACTATTCAAGGATGAAAGATTTCAAGACATGCGTAAAGGGAATGTGGCGTCTCGCGAAGCCAGCGCTTCGTAGGGATTCTGTCACAGTTTGCCTCGGTGCCTTAAGAATCGTGGCGTCCTTGTCGTTTGTCTGGATCTGCAAGCGCCTAGTTGACATAGTCACAGGTGTGGTAGACGCTGGTCTCTGGGAGCATGTTTGGATAATGATAGGGATTGTCCTTGTCCAGATCATCTGCTCCCAATCTTCATATTATTGGGAAGCGTATAATATCACCAAGACCCAAAATGAGATGCGTCAGGGGTTCTTCTCCCATGTGCTGGGGTCAAGGTGGAACGGTCGCGAGTCCTTCAGGTCAGGCGACACGGTAAACCGCCTCGAGGAGGATGTCAGGGTCCTTTCAGACTTGGTCTGCTCGCGTCTTCCTTCGGTCGTGATCACTTCATTCCAGTTCCTCGCCGCCTCTGCTTACCTTCTCTCCATGGCCTCTTCCTTGCTTTGGGTACTTGTGATTCTCATGGTGACTGCCGTGGCAGGTTCGAAACTGTATTTCAAGAAGTTACGTCAGCTGACCTCTATCATTCGCTCAGAAGACAGTGAGGTCCAGCAGATCATTCAGGAGAATCTTCAGAACAGGGTCTTGGTGTTGACTCTTTTCGGAGTGGGTAATGTCGTCTCCAAACTTGGAAACGTTCAGGATCTTCTCGTCAAGAACACGATCACAAGGCTGAATTACAACGCTGTCGCGCGAGGATTCATGAGTCTCGGCTTTATGGGGGGATACACCGCGGCCTTCCTCTGGGGAGTGCTGGGAATAAAGTCCGGTACCGTGACATACGGTATGATGACCGCTTTCCTCCAACTTGTCGGTCAGGTTCAGAGACCTGTGGCGGATCTCGCCAACCAGATTCCTGCGTTTATCAAGTCCCTTACTTCTGTGGAGAGGCTTCTTGAGCTGGAAGACCTTCAATTAGAGGTGTTTAAGGGTGATTATATGTTCGATGGCGCTCCAGGTATAAGGCTTAATGATGTGACATATTCCTACCCGGATTCCCGTCGGGACTCTCCGGTCATCGAGCATTTCTCGCATGATTTCGCTCCTGGCAGCTTGACGATACTCGCAGGTCCGACAGGAGTGGGGAAGAGTACACTGACGAGGATGATGCTTGGCCTATTGAGGCCTTCCGCAGGCTCTGTGCAGTTATATTCACAGGACGGGAAGTCGCATGTCGCGGATGCTGACACCCGGTGCAATTTCACCTATGTCCCGCAGGGAAATACCCTTTTGAGCGGCACGATCCGGGAGAACCTCCTGCTTGTGAACCCTTCGGCCACTGAGCAGGAAATCGTTGACGCATTGAGACTTGCGGCCGCTGACTTTGTATTGGAGCTCCCAGATGGCCTTGAGACCATCTGTGGTGAGAGCGGCACCGGTCTTTCTGAGGGGCAGTGCCAGAGGATAGCCATCGCCAGAGCCCTTCTGCATCCTGGCGGTATCATGATTCTGGATGAGGCTACTTCAGCTCTCGACCTTGAGACTGAGGAGCATCTCCTTGACAATATCCATTCAAGCCTAGGAGGCTCCAAGACCATTGTCTTCATCTCACATCGTCCCGCCGCCATCCGTATCGCTGATGACGTGGTGAGCCTCTAGGAATAGCTGTCTAAACCATTGTTAACACTATATGAGACGAATAATCATTCTGGTGGCGGTGGTCCTTGTCTGCGCCACATCTTATGCCCAGCATAGGGCTGATCGTCAGGACCTTACTGATCCGAAGTCATCAACCTTCATCCTGTTCGGTGATCCGCAAGGCTATGTGAAGTACGACATTAACCAGCCCATTTTCGAGTTGACCACGCTTTGGGTCGCTGACAATGTCGAGCATCTGAACATCAAGGCTGTACTATGCACGGGAGACCTTGTGGAGCAGAATGAGAACAATGCCTTGAACCGGAATATGCTGAATCAGAGCAGCGTGCAGATGTGGGAAAGCATCAGCCGCTCACTGGAGAGGATCGATGACAAGGTCCCGTTCATATCCTGCGGCGGTAACCATGATTACGGCTTCAGGCATAGTGAGAACTACAATACCGAGTTCCCGAAATATATCTCATTTGAAAGGAATAGAGCTTATGTGGATTGCCTGAAGGAGGAATTCCAGAACCGTCTCGGGCATGCGTCACTTGAGAACGCCGCTTTCGAGTTCGAGATGCCCGGCTGGGCCCATAAGATTCTTGTCATCAGCTCCGAGTTCGCTCCTTCCTCCGAGGCTGTGGAATGGGCAAGGAATCTTGTTACTTCAGACAAGTACAAGGATGATTATGTGGTGTATATCACGCATTCCTATCTTCAGGAAAAGACTGCGAAATATACTGATAATGAGGGATATTGGGTCACAAAACAAGAGGGGAACCACTCCGGTAAAATGCTTTGGGAGAACCTCGTGAGCAAGGTGCCTAACATCCGGCTGGTTATCTGTGGCCACACTGGACGGCCTTCTCCTTCAAAGAATATTGAGGAGGATAATGAGCTCAGCACAGCCTACAGGGTGGACAAGAACTCTTCCGGCAAGTCAGTCCACCAGATGATGTTCAATGTCCAGACGCTTGGTGGTGGATGGGAAGGCAACGGGGGAGACGGCTGGATCCGTATCCTCGAGTTCATGCCTGACGGCAAGACAATCAAGGTCCGGACATATTCACCTTTATTCGGATTATCTCCTTCCACAAAGCATTTGGCTCATCGCACCGCTCCTTATGACCAGTTCGATATGGTCATTGAATAGCGTCAGTCACTGATTATTCTCACGGGACGGGTAGGAGCGTAGACAAGCTCAGAAGAGGAGTCGGAGCTGATTCTTTCCAGTCGTACTAATGTGGTGTCATATCGCATTCCAGGGGCGTCTATGGCGTCCAGGATGCGTATTTGGCTGCTGCCGACGATGCAATCCCGGAGGATCAGGCTATCCTGCGGGGGCCTGCACTGGATTAGGACAGGGATCTCATTCTCGACGGAAACTCTCTCGAACACAATGTTGCGCTGTACCGGAATCTCGGCGTAAGGATAATAGCTCCTGGAGTATTGGTCATGGTCGAAATGGAGACATATTGCCACGTTACGCTTCTTGGCAAGATGAATATCCCTGAAAAAGACATTTCTGACGCCGCAGCTGTGGCAGACGTTGCGATCCTGAGACATTGTCCAGGTGATCCCATCTGAATAAGTCTGGGTGCCTGAGAGATGCGTGGGCTGCTCGGTGGAAGTGAAATTCTGCTTCACTTTTGGCCCGTTGGAGCGGTAGATTCTCCCTTCTGAGACAACAGCGTCACCGGAAGACTGGATATCCATTCCCGGGGTCCAATCTTTCCATGCTCCAGCGAGCAGGCGGACAAAGAAGCCGGTCGTGCCGTGCTCGGGGTCGTCCAGATCGACGCAATCCTCGATCAATCCGTCTTCTATCCAGCCCATCTCGGGGTTGCTTGTGGTATAGTCCTGGGCATTGAGGGCAATAGGGTCATCGTATGTCTTGAATATGCCGTGGCGCACGACGAATCCTTTTCCCGGCCCGAAATGCACGGCGTCTTTCATGCCTTCGATGTGGACGTTCTCCACGGTGGCATCTTCGAAGGTGCAGATCTGTATTCCGAAGTCATGGACGGGCAGGTCGAGCATGGTGAAGTCGCTGATCTTCAGGTTCTTAATATAAAAGAAGCCGACTTGGCAGGACATCCCCACGATAGGGGGGATGTCTGTGCCGTTGTACAGGTCGTTGCAGCGGATGTTCAGGCCTGTGATGGTGATGTCTTTGTCATATTCCCTGGTCAGTGCGCCTCGGTTCAGGAATACGTGTTTCGCTATGACTCCTTCCGGATCTTTTGCCCTGCTGAGAATCACTCCGTCAGCGAAAGACAGGTCCGTGCCGGAGTCCAGTAGGAGAGTGCGGCAGATGTCGTAGACTCCTTCCTTTCGGACTACGATCTTACCACCTCCATTAAGGCAGCGTTGGAAGGCCTCAGAGTTGGCCAGTGCGTCGTTTCCTGGCAAGAATCCGTATTTGTCGGCGTATTTCACCCCTCCATCGCAGGAGTATAGAGCTATGATGAGCGCCATAAGCGCCGAATATCTCACAAACACTCTCATGTCCACATTTATTTTTTATAAAGATAAATTTATTTCTGTTTTTTATCAATAACGCCTAAATTAGTGGAGCATTAAAAATAATCATCATGAGAAAGACTTCTTTTTTGATTGTGGCTCTGCTGCTGTCTGTTACGGCGGTGCGGGCTCAGTACGTCCCACCTGTGGAAGAAGACGTCAGGGCAAGAATCGCCGAATGGCAAGACCTGAAGTTCGGAATGTTCATCCACTGGGGCGCCTACAGCCAATGGGGTGTTGTCGAGTCCTGGTCGCTTGCTCCCGATGACGTTTCCTGGCAGTACAGGGCCAGGAGCGAGAGGGATATGGATTACTTCGAATATGCGAAAGCGTACGAGCACCTCAAGGACACATTCAACCCAACCAAATTCGACCCCGGGAAATGGGCTGACGCCGCCAAATACGCCGGAATGAAATACGTCGTGTTCACGACAAAACACCATGACGGTTTCTGCATGTTCGACACGCATCAGACTGATTACAAGGTGACGGACGAGGGCTGCGCTTTCCATTCGGATCCGAGAGCCAACATCGCCAAGGAAGTATTCGACGCCTACCGTGCCCGCGGTATCAAAGCCGGGGCATATTTCTCGATTCCAGACTGGCATAGCAATGACTTCTGGTGGAGAAGATTCCCTCCCAAGAGCACCAGGGCTAATTACAAGGCATCCGAGCATCCTGAGAAATGGGCCGCTTACCAGGACTATGTCGCCGCCCAGCTGAATGAACTGACCTCAGGTGAATACGGCGACCTCTATCTCATGTGGTACGATATGCCGGTCACTGATGACAGCGGCGAGGCAAAATATGACTGGGAGCGTTTCGCCAAGGTCGTACGGGGCAATCAGCCTGGTATGATTATGGTCGCCAGGGGCCAACGCAATATCTACGAGAACTATCAGACCCCGGAGCAGACCATCCCGGAGAAGGCCCTTGACTTTCCATGGGAGTCTTGTGTCACAATGACTTACAGTTGGTCGTACAGACCTAATCTGGATTATAAGTCCACACAGACTCTGCTCACCATGCTTGTGCAGATTGTCTCCCGTGGAGGTAATTTCCTTCTCAATGTCGGTCCCGGCCCTGACGGCACCCTTGAGGACACCGCCTACGACCGCCTGAGGGAAATCGGTGACTGGATGCAAGTTAACTCCGAAGGTATTTATGCCACGAAAGCGGTTGAGCCCTACCAGGACGGACCGGTGTATTATACCCAGAAAGGAGATTACGTGTATGCGTTCTATGTCCCTGAAGAGGGTGCGGATGTGGCGGTTCCCGCGGTGATAGAGGTTCCTTCATTCACCGCCACCTCGTCAAAAGGCGTTCAGCTTATGGGGTCAAAGAAGCAGCTGAAATGGGCTAAGGCTCCTAAAGGCGGCATGCTCGTGACAATCCCCGAGTCCCTCCGCAAGAACCCGCCTAGCGAGCACATCTGGTGCCTGAAGATTAAGGTGAAATAATCTCTATTTGATGACAATGCGTTCCTCCTTGTCCACACGGATGAGGGGGAACGTTGTTTATTCTCACTTGCCGTTCATGATGGGAATGCCAGCCACGCCCCGCCCAGCCAGGATCCAATTGGATGCCTACGGAACGAGAAACTGTGGATAACTTGTTGAAAGAAAACTAAAAACATATAAAATAAATTTTAATAAAATAAAATGTTTTTATACCTTTGAAAGATTATTGGCCACAAGCCATAATCCCAAGAAGGTTTTAGAGAAATATAATATAAACAATTAATAATTAACGACTTAAAGAGTACACTTTAGTAAAATGAAAACGAAAGAACTCTACAACGCTCCGGAAATGGATAGCATCCTGCTCCCCAAGGAGAGCGTGATGCAGAACAATTCGACTCTTGACAGGGCCGATAATGGCTATGATCCTGGTAACGATCTTGGTGAAATCTAGACAAATCGAATTTGAGTATGAAAAAGATTAATTCACTTTTACTCGCCGGACTTGGCATCTTTGCCATGGCATCTTGCTCGAAAGAGATTGATGTTGTCGAGACTCAGGAAACCCCTGAAATAGCCAATAAAGAAGTTGTTCTCACATTCACTGGACAGCGCCCGCAGCTTGCAAATGAGACCAGAACAGAATGGAATGATGAGGCTAATACAATATTTTGGTCCGAGGGTGATAAAATAAAGGTTGGATTCACATTCGGTGGGGCATGGTGGGCACAATCCGCAGCCTATTCTTCGGAAAATGAATCGCCCAACAATCGCATCAAGTTCTATCAATCAGGTGACGTATCAAGGAAAAATGATGATTTTACCATTGGTACTTTTGAGGTTCCTACGACTTTCGAGGGCCCAACCACTTCTGGTGATTTTGTTTTTTACACGGTTTATCCTAGCGCTCTGATTGATAATAATTTGGACTCTGCGCCTTCAGCGACCGTAACCCTCAAAACAAGTCAAACTCCAGGTGATAACACTTTCGATCCTACGACAGACATTATGGTTGGCACCTCGGCTGCTATCACCTCGACAGGGCTTCCAGAAGATCCCATCGGTATCACATGGAATCGTGTTGTCGGTCACGCGGCACTTACATTCTCTAACATGGCTTTTGAAGGGAACGAGGTACCGAGCAAAATTACTTTGACCTTTGATAACGATGCAAAGGTCGCTGGTTCTTTTACTGTTAATATATCCGATGCCACAATTGGAGAAGGCTCAGATAATAAGATTATTTTGGAAGGCAGTGGTCTGACTGTAGACGGTTCAAGTATCAATGCGTGGGCAACAGTCCTTCCTGTCTCTTTCTCATCTCTTGATGTTGAAGTCAAGACAGACAAAGCCATTTATACCCGCTCAATCACAGGCCTTTCCAAAGAATTCAAGAGGAATGCGAGGAACACCCTCAAGATCAACATGGCTACTGCTACTAGAACGGCGCAAACGCAATATGAATGGGTGAAAAAGAATCTCTCAGAAATCACCAGTAGCGATGTATTTGTGATAGTCGGGAATAATGGGAATGATTATGCCATGTCAAATGACAAGGGCACAACTAATCCCCCCGAGGCTGTACTTGTGACAATAGCTAATAATAAGCTTACCGTTGCTCCTGCTGAGAAACTTCAGTGGACTCTTTCTAAAGATGGCAACAATTATACATTCTATCCAAATGGAACTACCGCAACTTGGCTATATTGTTATAACGATAATAACGGCGTTCGCGTAGGCACAAATGCTAACAAGGTGTTTACTTTGGATGCCGGTTATCTTAAGAACACTGGTTCCTCAAGGTACGTGGGTGTCTATAATTCACGGGACTGGAGATGCTATACTTCAAGTACAGCTACGAATATTAAGAATCAGACTTTCGCCTTCTATGTGAAGTCTGCAAAGAAAGAGCAAATTGCAGCACCTGCCTCGGTAACAGCTGCTATTAATAGCTCTGACAATACAGTTATTGATGTTGCCTTCAGCACAGTTACTGGAGCGGCATCATATGTAATCGAAGCGACCCCCACCACCGGTACTACTGTCACAAAGGGAGATGTAACTACATCTCCTGCTACCATAGATATAGCCAATGACGGCCTCGAGTACAACACTGAATACACCATCTCCGTTTACGCAATCCCGTCCAATACCACACAGTATAGCAATTCTAACCCCACATCAGCTCCCGATAAGGTGACGACCGGCAATGTTCCCCCGATGAGCCTACCTTATATCGAGGATTTCGCTACTGATCAAGGTGACTTCAATATTGATAATGTGACTGGTTCTGGTATTTGGACGCATGCAAGCGACTATATGAAAGCAACCAGCTATATTTCTGGCTCAAATTCCGCAGCTGAGAGTTGGCTTATTTCACCTTATGTTCAAATTCCAGCTCTCACCACCGGAGAGACTGTAAAACTGAAATTTGATCAATGTATCAACAAGTACTTCGGAACGATTGCCAATGAGGCGACCTTATGGGTAAAAGTTTTAGATGGAAGTTGGACAAAGGTAGACATTACATATCCTGAACTCGGAGAATCAACTTTCTCCTCTTTTGAGACGCAAGTGGTAGATCTAACCTCTTATGCCGACAACACAATTCAGTTTGCTTTCAAATATGTGGGAGCAACAAGTGCCGCAGGTACATGGGAAATTAAGAATGTCACTTTGAAAAAGTATGATCCTCTTGCTCTTACCTCAATTGCTGTATCAGGGCAGAAAACCAACTTCACGCAAGGTGATTCATTCTCATTTGGCGGTACCGTAACGGCGACATATAATGATGACAGCACTGCCGATGTAACTACTTCAGCTTCTTTCACAGGATACGACATGTCTGAGACAGGTGAACAGACTGTGACTGTTTCTTACACTTATAATGGTGTTACCAAGACAACGACCTATACAATAAATGTCGCTGCGCCAGGTCAAACACAGGATTACTCTGCGACTATTAACTTCGGCAATAACGGAACCAAAATTAATAAGGCGGAAGTGACTGGTAATGACAGTCAGGGAAATACTTGGACTGTTACGACAGCTGGTACTACCTCTTATACTCAGAACACATCCTACTCGCAAGTCGGTAAGTCTGCTGAACCTGCAACTAGCATCACTTTCACTACAACACTGTCGAAGACCTCAACTATCAAGAGCCTAGCTATTCGACTTGGTGGCTTTAGTAACACTGCGGGCAGTGTTAACTTAAAAGTTGGCGAGACCACCATAGGTAGCGGTTCTTTGAATGGCACTTCAGATGTGACAGTTTCTTCTACTTCGACTGGAACAGGGACGGTATTATCTATTACCATCACTAATATCGCTAGAGGCGTTAAGGTTTACGGAATCGACTGTACCTATAACAATTGAAGCGGATCCGGGGTGGAACCCGGGGGCCAGACGGCCACAGCAAGCGTTACAACTGGGGATCCGAGTAGTGTGAGTTCGACAGGGGCAACCCTGTCGGGCTCATACACCGGAGCTACCGGAGAAGTGACAGAGACTGGTTTCTACTATGGAACCAGTTCTGGCAGTCTAACTACCAAGGTATCTTCAGCTGGCTCCGCAACTCCGTTCTCGACCGTTCTTGCAGACCTTGCGTCTGGAACCACATACTATTATAAAGCCTATGTGAAGGAAGGTACTGAGGAGGTATCTGGCGCTGTCAAATCCTTTACTACCAAGGCAGTGGCTACTGCCACGGTGACGACTAAAGTCGCATCGTCGATTGGAGGTACAACGGCTACGCTAAACGGTTCTTATTCCGGAGCTACTGGTACCATTCAGGATCGTGGGTTCCGTTACAGAAAGCAAGGCACAAGCTCGTGGACGACAGTTGGGATTAATGGCACGTCGGCTTCTTCCGGACAATTCACAAAAGAGATTACAGGCTTGACTGAGAATACGACCTACGAGTTCCAGGCCTATGTAGTCGAGTTCGACGCTTCTATTGGAGCGACCGGGACATATGTTGACAGATGGGCGTCCAATACATTGACATTCACCACTGCCAATTCAACGCAGATCGGTCTCAATTATCTTTCCTGTTATGAGGTTCCATCAATACCGACGTTGAATGGACAAGGGACAAGTGGCTTGTACTCAGCTAAAGAAGATACTTGGTACAGGCACTATACAACTAACTCCAAGCAGCAGGTAGCCACTCACTCCTTCAAGCACCCAGTTTCCAATGAATGGGTGCGCAACTACACGGTATTGTACGATGAAACCAGGTATGCCCCTCTGTGGTGTGCCCATGCGATGCATAAGTCGATGTGGCCGGATAAAAATGTTGGTCGGAACGATAATTGGGGCAATGACCCGGCCATAAGCCTGACACAGCAAAGCGGATTGGATAATGCTGGTTCTGTAGGTTACAGTCGTGGGCATCTGGTCTCTTCAGGAGAGCGTCAGTCGACAGTTTACCAGAATAAGCAGACGTTCTATTATTCGAACCAGGCGCCTCAGAGGCAGAATAAGTTTAACGGATCGATCTGGGGACAGCTTGAAGATGCAGTCATCTCTGCAGCACCGGCAGCTAACTCCAGTGACACGCTTTACGTGGTGACCGGAGTTTTGTATGAATATACCGGAAACCCCACTACAAAGCCTAGCGGATCATTGAATGTTCCTATTCCGACTCATTTTTACAAGTGTGCGATGCTTTGCTCATTTGATAGCTCAGGCAATGTGACTGCAGCCAAAGGAATAGCCTATCTCTTTGAGAATAAGGACTATAGTAACAATGACTATTCAGCCTACGCCACAACTATCGATGAGGTTGAATCCCGGGCAGGATTTGATTTCTTCCCGAGAATCCCAGAGTCGCTGCAGACTAAGGCTGAGAATGGGACAAGTGCTTTAAGTTTGTAGAAGTCGTTTTTGGGAACGTCTTGTAAATCAAATCTTTACGAAAAATGCATAGCTTATTTGGCTATGCATTTTTCATATTTAATTGGAAATCAGCTTTTTTAAAAACACGTAATCACTCGAGGAAACCTCAATTGCCGGGGCGGTGGCGGCCCCGCAGGGGGCATAGGAGAATGGACGTTGCGAACGAGAGCCAGGCCGGCCAATGGCGAGCGTCTGTCTGAGGGCCATCAGGCCCGAGTTAGCGAGCGGCCGAGCATGGCCGAAGTGAGTAGTCCAGTCGACGTAGTCCCCCGAAGGGGAGCGACCACCGCCCGGCACATTGGGTATCATATTTCGTCGCGAATTATTTTGTGCTTTATTTTGACCACAGCAAAGTTCAATTCTATTTCTGTCTCTTTTGATCTGGTGCTAAGGTTATGCCCCACAACTTCAGCCAAGAGGTCTCCTGTGCGCTGGAGTAACTTCTTTTGTATTGCACCACCATCCTCTGCGTTTTGTAACTGTTCCATCGTTCTAGATAATTCACGGACTTGCACGAAAGTGTCAATGATGGCAAGTGTGGTAGTCACGGCTTGTTCACTTTTAAGTATGGTGGCAAGCATATATAAACCACGTTCTGTGAATGCTGTCGGTACTACCTTGCTGAATTTCAGTTTCTTAAGGTGGTCAAAAATTTTGACCACCTCATTCTTTTCTTGCTTGTTTAATTGAAATGTGTATCCATGGGGGAATTTGTATTGGTTATTCCTCACGGCTTGATTTACTTCTTTTGTTTGTACTCCATATAATTCCGCAACATCTGCGTCAATTAACACCGGTTGGTTACGAAGAGTAATTATTCTCGACCTTACCTCGTTAGCTGTCACTAATGCTGACATATTTTCTCTCTTTCTCATAGCGTAATACGTTTGGTTTACACAAATATGGCTGAACAAAACGTAAATAATGCTATGAAACAGAAACAGTTTTTTTTATGCTCTAAGAAACCTATAACTAAAGCGTTTGATGGCACCACCTACGCACTTGGGGTTGAAACAGGCTGTGTTTGGGTTCGGCTGGGATACTCTGCAGGCAAGGAATGGGGCGTTATTTTGCCTGTAGAGTAAATAATTTACTCCCTGGGAAAGAGAGTGGGTGTTTTCATGTCCTGAGAGTATTTTGGATCCAGGTTAGGGCTTACATTTAAAGCCTGCTGGTTGCGGAGAGGGTTTTGGGAAGTGGTTGATTATCAGGTTGATATGAAAAATGCGTAGAGTTTTTCTCTACGCATTTTCTGTAAAGTACTGATTGTCAGGCGTTTCCGAAAAACGGCCTCGGTGGATTCAAGATAAGGCCACTGCCGCTTAAGGCCCTACTGCTCCGGTCTTACCGCTCGTGGATCTTGCCTTCCTGGGGTTTGACGTAGCGGTTGCCGGTGGCGGTCTTCACAGCGTCAACAAAGACAGGGGAGTACTCCGGAGTCTTGGGTCTCTGGAAGCCTAGACCAGGACGGCCAGCGACGATCTCGCCGTTCTGGCTAGGCCTGATGCTCTGGTCGTTATACTTGACTATCAATAGTTTCGCAAGCTTATCCCAACGCTTCATCATCATGTCAGTGTAGGAGATTGTCTTGGCGGTCAGGTACTCAGTCCTGTCGGAAGGAGTCATCTCAGCGACCCTCTTCTCGACTTCCTCCTGATCCTTGGCGTAGAAGTCCTCAAGTTCTTTCTGGGCCTCCTTCAGGTCTCCGATCATGGCGCTGTAACGGGGATAGACCATGTTGGCCACGAAGTTGTTCATCCAGAAGGCGCTCTCTGTGCTGAACTCGTTCATGCTGTTGTTCTCCCTGCGGAAAGGATCCGGGATCCTATTGATTCCGCAATATGCCGGCACATAAGCGACCATGGAGGCGTCGTCCATATTGAAGTAGGTCACGCCGCCCACAGCGTCAGGGAGCCAGCTTCTCATCTGGCAGACCATGGTCATTCCGCTCTGCTGGCAGCCGATAGGCCTCTCGCGGAACATCTCCGTGCCATCGCTGGAGGTGTAGTTGACGGGCTGGTTGCGGTAAGGTGAAGCCCAGGGACCGGCGCTGATGTCAGCGGTCATGTCAAGGGCAGTGCCCTCGTAGTGGTCGCGCATGTCTTCCATGATGTCACGGACAGAGACGGGCTTGTCGGGCTTGATCCAGAGCGGGAGGTGGTCGATCTGGCTCATATCCCCGTCAATGTAAGGGAGATACTTATCCATCTCGGCGGGATCTGTGTGGTGGCGGTAGAAACTCCACACACGGGCCTCGCAGTAGCGTATGGTGCCGAAATCCATCGGGCCGTAGGCCTCGCGGAAGCTGAAGTCGGCGTCAGGACCATCATAATATCCTTTCTCCTTGGCGAAGGTGATGGCATCGGCGCAGTACATGCAGTTTCCGCCATCAGCCACATAGAAGCCGAGCTTCTTGTCGACCTTCTTGGCCTGGGGGAATTTCTGGATACGGCTGGAATTGGCATATGCGCAGATGCAGTCGTCAGGAACCCTCATCGCGATCCAGATGGCTCCCTTGTTGCCCTTACCCTTTCCGATTATCTCCATGATCCAGGCCTCTTCCTTATCACAGACGGCGAAAGACTCACCAGTGCTGCTGTAGCCATATTCCTGGACCAGTTCGTGGATGCAGGCGATTGCCTCACGGGCGGTGGTTACTCTCTGTAGCACGATGGCCATGAGGGTGAAATAATCGAAGTAACCCTCAGGGTTGCGGAGCTCGTTGCGACCGCCCCAGGTTGTCTCGACGATGCTGACCTGGTTCTCGTTCATCAGGCCGACAACACCGAAAGTGTAGGGGACTTGCTTGATGAAACGCTTCTCGGTGGAAGGGCCCCAGCCTCTCAGTTGGATGAGCTCTCCCTCCGCATGGCGTCCGGGGGCGCTGTAGGAGAGGGGAGAAGCGAAGCCGAAGCCGTCACAGTTGTAGGTGCAGATGACGCTACCGTCGACGGAGGCTTTCTTGCCGACAATGAGGTTGGTGCAGGCAAATGACGCCACGGTCGCGAATATTGCGGCGACCGTCAGGATCAATCTTTTCATGTTCGTTTTATTTTTTATGGTTTGTTGTCCTTTTCCGAAATATACGAATTTCAGGTTATTCGGCCAAATTTACCGTCGTGGAGACTAGGGCGGGTGACTTGGACATATCCTGGGGATTGGTGCCCGGAAGGTCTTGAGGAATTGGTGCTTGGAGACGTTCGAAGAGCTGCTTCCAGTAGAGCGGGAACTCTCCGTTAGCGTCCTTGAAGTTCATAGGGACAGTGTCAAAGATGTATTCTCCGCTGGCGGTGACATAGCAGTCCCTGACAAGCTCGCTACAGTACAGTGAGTCATCCGAGGGCATGAAATGGAGGTCGTATGGCCGGCCGAGATATTTCCTCGTGTTGGCCACATATTCGGAAGCCTTGGAAGGATCTTTTAGGCGCTTGACGATGAAAACGGGCAGAGAGCCATTCTTCAAGGTGAAGTCAGTGATGAAGGTGTCGAGTGGATGGCGGTCGATACCTCTTTTGATCGTGGCGTCTATTATCCATTTGCCTTCAGCGTCGACCTCGGCGATCGCCACATGTATGAGGTTCAGGCTGTCGGGGTTGCCGGTTGAGCTGGCTATGGCGGCGTCCATCGAGCCGCTGTCGAGGGAATAGTCCATAGGGATTCCTACGAACACAAGGTCGCCTGTCTTGAGGGTGTCAACCTTCTCCTCGCGGCATGACGCAAACACGAAGATAGCCGCTATGACAACGGCGAAAGCTTTTTTTAACATATTGATAATTAAATATTTCCAAGTTTAGCGCAGAAGATCGGGGCATCCCCTCTGCGGCCTTCCACAAAGGTGGCGCCATCGGACTCGGCCTTGTATAGGGCGATCTCGTCTCCCGGGCGGGCCTCGTGGTGGAAGACAATCTCGACCTCATCAACCGTTATTCCTGACTCGCCGTAGTTCATGCAGTCCATGGCCCAGGCGACATAGCGGGCGTTGTTGGTGTGGCCGACAAGGTCTATGTCTGAATATGCCACCTTATGGGTCATGACATATTCAGGCTCCGTCCCTCTTGGCATCATCACTTTCCCGGCAGGAGTCTCTATCGCGAAATCATGGCAGGAAGTGTCTTCTTTCGGCAGGACCTCCTCTGGCCTCGCCATGCGCCTGCTTTCAACATCGATGATCACCCATGAGCTTGTGGCCTCGACCATCCTTTCACCGTTTCGGTCCAGCAACTCGAAATCCCTCACGAAGAAGGGTCCGAAAGCGCCCCTGTGCCATGTGCGTATCTCGACCTCATCACCCCAGACAGGGGCTTTGAGGAAACGGAAACGCATTCTTGACAACACCCAGACGAGATTATTGACAATCAGCTCGTCGTAGCCGAAACGCATGGCGGAGGCGGCCTGGTAGGCCATCTCTTGGGCTAAATCCATGAAAGCGGTGGGCTTCAGCCTTTGGGCCGAGTCTACCTCATAGCATTTGACAACGAGGTTGTCGACAACTTTCTTGTCGTCCCGGACAGTGACTCCCATCTTTTATCTCCTTCTCTTTCCTCTTAAGGAGTGCTTCTTGTTCCTGCGAGTCAGAATCACAGCCGCGACGAGGGCGACCAGGATGCCGCCTATAATGACGTATGTCAAGGCGCTGGCGTTGCTTCCCTTAACCCTTGACCACATGGTGATAAGCATATCGGAATCCTCGCCCCAGTCATGCTCGAGAGCGCAGCGGGCGATCACCTCCTTGGTTGGATAGAGGAGGGGATCGATGTGGACAGAGTCGGCCCCGGGGCCGAAGAAGTAGCTCAGGTCCTGAGGCTCGCAGGACTCGTCGACATAGTTGGCGAGCATCTCGGGAGTTCCGCAGGAGTTGGAATACCCGACAAAGTCGCAGTTCTTTATGGAGTTGCCGGTCTCGCACATGAAGTTGATGAAGTAGCGGGCGGCCTTGACGTTCTTGGCATATTTCGGGATAACCCAACCGTCGAACCAGATGGTGGAACCCTCGTCCGGCACAATGAAATCCAGGGTGACTCCGACCTTCTCGGCCTCATCACGCGCCCATCTTCCGTCACCGCTCCAGTTCAGGCTGATCCAGCCCCTCTCGAGGATGAGCTGGTCCTTGCCGAAGTCGGCCTCATAGCCTGCAACCTGGTCCTTGATCTGCATCAGATAGTTCTCGACGAGGTCCACATTCTCCTGTGAAGGGACGGAAAGCAGTTCCTCCCTGGTGACGGTTCCAGCGGCGATCTCATCTTTCTTCAGGTACTGGATGATCTGGCTGTAGATGTCACGGGCGGCGTCCTTCACGAATATCTTGTCCTCATACTTGTGGTTGCGCAGAACGTCCCAAGTCTTGAGGTCCTCACGGTCGACATGTTTAGGATTGAAAATGAAGCCTACAGTGCCCCACATATAAGGAACGGCGTACTGGGTCGGGTCCACATCACCTGTCTTCAGTTCCTTCAGGCGCTCCATCAAGTAAGGGGAGACCCCGCTCTTGATGTAGTTGGGTGTGTCTCCGAAGTCCTGCTCGATGGGAAGGAGCAAGTCATAGCGGATCATCCTCTCGATGATATAATCGGAAGGGCATACGACGTCGTAGTCCTCGTGTCCTTTCTCGATCTTGGAGAGCATCGTCTCATTGATGTCGAAAGTCTGGTAGACGATTTTGACCTTCTCCCCGGTCTGTTCCTCGTACCACTTCTCGAAATCCCCGATGAGGCTTTCTTCCATGTAGTCGCTCCAGTTGTAGATCTTGAGGATGTGCTCCCTGTCTGAGGAGCAACCGGCGATCATAAGCGCCGCTGCGAGGATGCAGAGTATTCTTTTCATTTCCTATAGATTGATATGGTTTTGCTGATTGGCCTTCCCCTGCCTGGTGTTGATCAGGCCGAGGACGACGAGTATAATAATGAATATCAGAGTCATGAGAGGACGCAGCTCTGGAGTGAGGCCACCCCTGCGGGCGTCTGCGTAGATGAATGTTGAGAGAGTCTCAAGGCCGATCGTGCCCCTGGTGAAGAAGGTTACTGCAAAGTCGTCAAGAGACATCGTGAAAGCGAGGATGAAACCCGTGAGCATCCCGGGACGGAGCTGGGGGACCAGCACCTTCCAGAGCGCCTGGGATGGGGTTGCGCCAAGGTCGAGGGCGGCTTCGTATATGTTCGGGTTGAGTTGACCTAGCCTCGGAAGCACGCTCAGCACGACATAAGGCGTGCAGAAGGTTATATGCGCCAGGATGACGGTCATATAGCCTTGTGAGAATCCGAGGAACACGAACAGCAGGAAAAGGGACACACCTGTGATCACATCGGGGTTGATCATCGGGATGCTATTGAGGAACTGGACAGTTTTTCTCTTGCGTCCCCTCAAGTGGAAAATGCCTATGGCTGAGACGGTTCCGAGAATCATTGAGACCGTCGCGGATATCAAAGCTATCACGAGGGTGTTCTCTATAGCCTGCACGAGCCCGTGTCCTCCGGTTATATTCCCGGTCAGGAGGTTCGCATACAGCTTGCCTGAGAAGCCGGTCCAGCTTCCGAATGCCTTGGCTTCAGTGAAAGAGTAGACGGCAATGAACGCTATCGGGGCGTAAAGCAGGATCAACAGGATCCATAGGTATGCCTGGGCGAAAAACTTCTTCATCACAGCGTCCCTCCCTCAATCTCGCGGTCCTCACCTCCAAGCAGGATGGTGGTGAGTCCTATAATAACCAACATAATCAACGACAAGGCGGCTCCATAGTTCCACATCGAGGAGTTGATGTTCTCCTGTATGATGGTTCCGAAAAGCTTTATCTTGTTGTTAGTCAGGAACTCGGATATGGCGAAAGTGCTGACGGTCGGCATGAAGACCATCAGGATGCCGCTGAATATCCCCGGCTTCGAGAGAGGCAGGGTGATTTTACGGAACACCTCTGACGGGGTGGCCCCAAGGTCAGCGGCAGCCTCCCCATAGGACTTGTCCATCTTGAGGAGCACATTGTAGATCGGGTAGATCATGAACGGCAGATAGTCGTAGACCATACCGAAGATCAAGGTTCCTTTCCCGAGGGTGAAGCCGAACACGTTGAAGAGCTCTGCGGTTGCCAGTGTCCTCATGAGGGCGTTGACCCACATCGGAAGGATGAAGAGGATGGCGGTAACGGCTGATTTGTTGAGATCCTTATTGGCCAAGATATAGGCTGCTGGATATCCCAACAATAAGCATATCAATGTGTTCTCAATAGCTACCTCAATCGACACCGCAAATGTGCTGAGGGCGTCGCCATCGGAGAAGAACCGGGTGATATTGGAGAGTGTGAACCCTCCGCTCCCGTCTCTCAGCGCATAAAGCACGATCAACAGGAGAGGCAGCGCGACAAAGAGTACAAGGAATATGAAATAGGGTAGTGCCCAGTTACTTCTCTTGCCCATTTCCCGCCTCGACTATGATATCCTCAGGTTGGATGCTGATAGCGACAAGGTCACCCTTGTCCCAGATGTCGTCGGTGTCGACGTAAAGATATTCCCCGCTATCGGTCTTGACAGTGAGGTGGTAGTGGTCTCCCTTATAGAGGATGAACCAGACCTCTCCTGTGGTGATTCCGTCCTCCACATGATCCCAGAGATCTACCTTTGAGAACTTGATATGAGCCTTCGCCGGCCCATCCACACCATTGGGAATATTGGCGCACTCGAACTCCTCGCCGAGCATCTCGATGTGATTCTCGTCGATGATCTCGCACTCAAGCACGTTCTCGGTCCTTTCTTTCCTCATGACCTGGATGTCGTCAGGATTGATCTTCATCTCGACGGCAGTCCCGGGCTCGTAGGCGTCATAGTCCTGGATCTGGAGCTCGTTGCCTGAGTCAGTGTCGACGTACATCTCATAGTGGACGCCTTTGAAAGCGCAGGATTTGACTTTTCCTGTGAACTGGGCGCCATCGATGCTGGTGCCGATCACGACATCCTCCGGGCGAATCACGACATCGACAGGAACATTCTCACCGAATCCCTCGTCCACGCAAGGGAAGTCATGTCCGATGAAGCTGACCTCCCGGTCACGTATCATCGTGCCGTTCAATATGTTGCTCTCGCCGATGAAGTCCGCCACGAATGAGTTTACCGGCTCGTTGTAGATGTCGGTAGGGGTGCCGATCTGCTGGATCTTTCCCTCATTCATGACAACGATGGTGTCGCTCAGGGTAAGGGCCTCACCCTGGTCATGCGTGACGTAGATGAAGGTGATGCCGAGTTTCTGGTGCATCTCCTTGAGCTCTATCTGCATGTCCTGCCGCATTTTGAGGTCAAGGGCGGCCAAAGGCTCGTCCAGAAGAAGCACCTTGGGCCGGTTTATGATAGCCCTCGCGATGGCAACCCTCTGCTGCTGTCCACCGGAGAGGGAATCCACGTCACGGTCCTCGTAATCGCTCATACTCACGAGCTTAAGGACTTTCTTGACTCTGGTCTCTATCTCGTCCTTAGGGACTCCTTTAAGTTTGAGTCCAAAGGCTATATTGTCATAAACGTCGAGGTGAGGGAATAAGGCGTAGCGCTGAAATACAGTGTTGAGCGGCCTCTGGTGTGGGGGAATGCCGGCGACATCGCGGAAATCCGATTTACCGCCCTTACCTTCCCACTCCATCATGATCTTGCCCTCATCCGGCTGGAGGAACCCGGCCAGAAGGCGCAGGAGAGTTGTTTTCCCGCATCCTGAGGGGCCGAGTAAGGTCACAAACTCGCCCTTACGTATGTAAAGTGAGATGTCTTTCAGTACTTGATTGCCCCCGAATGACTTCGAGACATGCTCGATGTCAATGATGATGTTCTCGCGTCCTGTCATTACCGCTTCCTGGGGATGTTTAGGTAGTACATTGCTCCCAGTGTGAGGGATGTTTGTTTAAAGAAAGAATTGTAGCATGCGGCGGCGTGGATCCTCAGGTCCTTACCGCAATTGAGTGGGAACCAGTGGGCGGCCAGACCGAATGTGCCATTCTTGAAATACTCATGGGCTTTCTCATAACCAGCCCTGCCAATGAATTCCCATTTATCTGTAGGATTGAACTTCGCTGTGGTGAAGGCGGTGAACCCGTCTTCAAGTATATTAATGGCGTTTCCCACTTTATTGGTGAAGTCAAGCTGAAGGGTCCAGTCTCCGAGCTCCACCTGGTTGCCGAGAGAGAACATCCACTCATAACCTCCATCCCAATTCTCGATCATGTTTGTGCTGTAGAGCAGGCTCACCGGGCCGTAATATCCTTGATACTGAAGGGAATAAGCCATAGCGTCGAAAGGCTTCTCACCATAGGGCGAGCTGACGGCTTGAAGGAATAGGCCTGTGGTCTCCTCGCTATTCATCCAGCCGGCCTTGAGGCCCCACTGGTAGCACTGGAATTGGTTGTAGAGCGAGGACATCATGTCCCAATGGATCTCGTAATCGTTCTGCTCCAGCTCGAAACCTCCGAAAGCGAGAACCTGCTTGCCGGCGGTGATAATGAAGTTGCCCGGTGCATATTCAAGATAAGCCCAGTCGCACCAATTCACGTCATCGGAACGCCAAGTGTTCTGATACAGGTACTTAGGCTCAGGACTGAGCCAGTGGTTGCAGATGCTGAACGAGAGTTTGTCAGAAATGTCTCCCTCGAAAAGAGAATAAAGTGAAGAATTGCCGAGAGTCGCCTCTTCATATTTCCCATCGTAGAAAACCGGATTGAAATCAATCCTCGGAATGATGGTGATCCCGGCACTGGCGCCGGAATCGTCAGCCCCTTGCGCCTGGGCAAGGGTGCAAAGCAGGAACGAAGCCGCTAAAACAACCAGTTTCTTCATTTAAACCCATAAAAAGTTATTTAGTTCAACTTGAGCCGCGAAAATAATAAAAAAAACGCTATTTCCCGGATTTCTTTAAAGTAATTAATATCACTCCGTTGGCGCCGCGCACTCCATATATGGCCGCCGCCGCATCTTTAAGCACATCCACTGAGTCAATATCGTAGGGATTAATCGCGGCGATGTCATCCATGACGACTCCATCGACCACGAATAAGGGCGCGGTGCCACTGTTGATGGAGTTTATACCCCTTACGTAGACATTAGCCGATGTCGGGCCAGTACTCTCGACCCTCACACCAGGCACCATGTCTCTAAGGTAGTCGTATACAGTGTTGAACGCTCTTGTGTTCTTCTCTTTTTTGTGGCTCACGGAATATGTCAGGTCATCCCTGGAGACTTTGCCGTATCCAATATTGATAGGCTCGTCATTGAAAACAGGTGAGGTTGTGTTCTTGGACGAGGCGCAGCCGAAAGCGAGAGCCATCGCCATGAAAATGAAAATATAAGAAGTCTTTCTCATGATTATCAGCTATTTTGAGTTCTTTTCTACTATGTTGTGTACCACTGCCGTGGTGTCTTCCAGACGAAGTCGCAGCCATTCCTCCACCTTCTGGATCTGATCGTTAGAAAGAGGTTTCTTTGACCTGGCTAGGATTATTGTCTGCGCCTTGACATTGAGACTGTCATCAACCGCGGCTCCCTTGCCGATCGAAATGTCTTGGATGTCGGGATAACTGTAACGGATCTCTTTCGCTATCCGCTTGTAGTTGATCTCGCGGCCCTTGATGTCGCCTATTTCTTTTTCCAGCCTCTTTATCTGGGCATCCTTTCTCGCGAGGTCATCCTCAGCCCTCTCGTATATTCCCCTGAGAATCTGGTCGGTGGACTTCTCGACGGAGCCGAGATCGCTCTCGTTGATATTCAGGCGGCTGACATCGATCCCATGAGCGGAGGCGGACAGGGTGAGGGCATTTATCTCCTCCTCGCTCAACTTGCTTCCCGCATAGAAGATGTCCACTTTACGGTCTTTGCCGCTTGATATGCTGTAGTCATAGATGTATCCCTGGCTGAAGTTCTTGTTCGCGGCGATGAAAGCCTGGACATTGCGCTCAAGATTGTTCTCTCCGATCATCACCGCGGCACTCCAAAGGCTCGGCACCGTGACCGCCAGAATAGCGAGTGTCATCAGAGTCCTGGTCCTTTTAGTCACGGCTGGTGAGGTGTATTCGGTGTCCTTGAACCTCAGATACTTGGACATTATGTATGTCGCCAGGATGATGAACACGCAGTTGATGAGGAAGAGGAGCATCGCTCCTCCGAAGAACCTCAAGTTGAGCTTCGCCAAACCATAGCCTGCGGTACAGAGAGGAGGCATGAGGGCGGTGGCGATAGCCACTCCGGCTATCACTGTTCCCTTGTCTTTACGGCAGCTCTCGAGCATTCCTGCTAGGCCACCGAAGAAGGCGATCAACACGTCGTAGATGCTTGGCCTTGTCCTGGCCATAAGTTCGGTCGGATTGACCAGGTTGAGAGGGGATATCAGGAAATATATTGAAGCAGCCAACAGGCTGACGCTCACCATGATAAGGAGGTTGCGCAGGCTCTCGGTCAAAAGCTTGGTGTCGCTTGTGCCCATAGCCAGGCCAAGCCCTATGATGGGCCCCATCAGAGGGGAAATGAGCATTGCGCCGATGATGACCGCCGTGGAGTTGACATTCAAGCCCACCGAGGCTATGATCACGGAGAAGGCGAGGATCCACACATTGGGGCCGCGGAAGTAAATACCGCTCCGTATCTTGGCTGCGGCGTCCTCGGTGTCGATCTGGTCACCGATGTAGACTACTCCCTTGAGCCACTTCTTGTATCTGCTGGAGAATGACATGTCAGTTCCTTTTATACAATTTGCTAATATACAATATTTTCTTATTTTTGTACGCTTAAAACCGTTTATGAGATGAAAAGAATTCTATTGTCTATTCTCGCCCTGACATCTTTCGCCGGCATCGCCCTGGCTGATGAGGGAATGTGGCTTCCGGCTCTTATCTCCCAGAGAATCGGAGACATGCAGGCGAAGGGTTTCAAATTATCAGCTGAGGATGTCTACAGTGTCAACCAGGCTTCTTTAAAGGATGCCGTCGTCCTCTTTGGCGGAGGTTGCACCGGAGAGATCGTGTCTGACGAGGGTTTGCTCCTCACCAATCATCACTGTGGCTACGGATTTATCCAGCGTCATAGCAGTGTTGAGCATGATTATCTCAAAGACGGTTTCTGGGCTATGGACAGGAGCCAGGAGCTTCCGAACAGGGGACTGACTGTCAGTTTCCTCCAAAGGATGGAAGAAGTCACTGACCAGGTCCTGAAGGGATATGACAAATGGATGACTGAGATGCAGAGAGACTCAGTCATAAGAGTCAACTCCGGTGAGCTTGTGCGGGCCGCCATGGAAGAAGGCAAGGGGCTGAGAGCCAGTGTCGAGGCTCTGTATTACGGCAACCAGTATTTTTTATTCGTGTATAAGATCTATCGTGATGTCAGGCTTGTGGGCGCTCCGCCGTCCTCTATAGGAAAGTTCGGTGGTGACACCGACAACTGGATGTGGCCTCGCCATACTGGAGATTTCTCGATATTCAGGATTTATGCAGACAAGGACAATGAGCCTGCCGACTATTCGGAGGATAATGTTCCTTACAAGCCCCGTAGGTTCTTCAAAATCTCCCGCAAGGGTGTCAAGGAAGGTGATTTCACCTTTGTTTATGGCTGCCCGGGAAGCACGAAGGAATATGTGATGTCCGAGGAGGTGAAGTACACCGCCGAGGTCTCGGATCCTCAGAAGATTGCCCTTCGCACCAAGAGATTGGATATTCAGAAGAAATATATGAATGCCAGTCAGGCGGTCAGGATCCAGTATTCATCCAAGAACGCCGGTGTCTCCAACGCCTGGAAGAAATGGCAGGGCGAGGAGAAAGGAATAAAGAAGATGAAGACAGTCGCCGCTAAGCAGGCGTTTGAGCGTAAGTTTAACAAATGGGCGGAAGGTACTGAATATGAAGGACTTGTCGATAAGCTCGGGGCTCTTTACGCAGAGCGAAACCCTTACTTCAGAGCTCAGGAGTATTATTCAGAGACCGTCAGGGCTATCGAGATCCTCTCGTTCGCTTCCGGTGTTGTCTCGACTCTGGAAAGGGACCGCTCGGCCGCACCCAACGCCGAGTCGTTCTTCAAGGATTATTACCAGCCTATCGACGAGGAGACATTTGTCGCCATGATGGAGGCATTTGACAGCCAGATGGAGGACCGTTTCAAGCCGGAATATTTCAAGGAGAAGCTTGCCGAGTACGGTAGCGTGAAGGCATGGAAAGACGATCTTTTCAAGAAGACGGTTTTCACGGATAAGGCTAAGGTCTCAGCGCTGACTAGTGCTGACCTTGAGACTTTATATGAAGATCCCGCTTATGAGCTGTACAACGCTTTCATGGCGTGGTTCTATGAGGATATCCGTCCTGTCGTGGATGAGGCCAACGCCAAGATCCGTCTGGCCAATAGGGACTATATGAGAGGACAGATGGCTTTCGAGCCTGACAAGGCTTTCTATCCGGATGCCAACTTGACCCTGCGTGTGGCTTATGGCCATGTCGCTGGTTATCATCCTGCTGACGGTATGTATTACGCTCCTGTCTCCACTCTCAAAGGAATTATCGAGAAAGACAATCCCGAGATATTCGACTACAACATTCCGCAGGCATTGAGGGACATCTACGCCCAGGGCGGTCATGATGACCAGGCTGTATGCTTCCTCGCCACCAACCACACTTCCGGTGGTAACTCAGGGTCACCTGTGATCAATGCCGACGGCAACTTGATCGGAATCAATTTCGACCGCGTCTGGGAGGGCACAATGAGTGATATAGCCTTCGATCCGGAGGTGTGCAGGAATATCTCCCTGGACATCCGCTACCTTCTTTTCGTTGTCGACAAGATCGGGCACGCCTCGTACTTGTTCGATGAGATGGATTTCGCAGACTAGCAGGATATGAGAAAGTTTCTGGCCGGGTTTCTTCTGATTTGGATTCCCGCATTGATGTCCGCGCAGGAGGGAGTGGACAGGTTTTTCATGGACATGCGCGCTTCTTTCCACCAGGAGAGTGTTGATGGGGAGTATAATAGCCAAATGGTGGGGGAGTACCTGAATCTCCACCTTCTCGGCCATATTACCCCGAAGATTGATTACCGCATCCGCCAAAGGTTGAACAAGAAGGTATTTGATGAGCGGAACATGTTCAATGCCACTGACTTCATGTATTTGAACTGGCAGGCTACTGAACGCTGGAGTTTCATGGCCGGTAAGCAGACTGTCTTGATCGGTGGTTACGAGTACGATGCGGCTCCTATCGATGTGTATTACTACAGCCAGTTCTGCAATAATATCTACCAGTGCTTCACCTTCGGGTTCTCGGCCAATTACCAGTTCATCCCTGGACAGAGCCTTATAGCCCAGGTATGTAACTCTCCTTTGTCATTGGGATTCCAGAGCATCTACGCCTACAATCTCGCTTGGAGCGGCAGTTTCGCCCCCTGGTGGCACACCATCTGGAGCGTGAACGCTGTTGAGGATCAGGATAAAAGACCTGTCAACTACATCTCCCTTGGGAACCGTTGGACTTTCGCTAATGTGCTTCTCGATCTGGATGTCATGAACCGCGCGGGTTTTGGTCAGAAAGGATTCATAGGGACGGATATGTCCTTCATCTCAAAGTTCATCTGGAGCATCGACAACTGGAATGTCTGCGCGAAAGCCGGTTACGAGTTCAACAATGCCCGGAATATCGATTCCAAGGGCAGGGCATATGATCTCGTGATAGCCCCCGGGACCGAGTATTTCTACGCCGGGGCCGGCCTGGAGTGGTTCCCTCTCCATAAAGACAACTTGAGGCTTCACGCGGTCTATTATAGAGACAATTCCGCCCACAAGAATAACCTCGAAATCGGGGTCACCTGGCGGGCGGATATAATCAAGAAATAGCGGGATCTTCTACATCAGGTCACGCTCTTTCAGCCATTCGACACTCTTCGCGACACCACCGAGCCGGTCAAGACCCATGCTGGGCTCGTCCTGCTCGATGCAGATCCACTTGACACCTGTCTCCATAGCGGTGATGAGGATCTTCTCCATGTCCATCTGTCCGGAGCCCATCGGCCTGTACTCGAACCAGCCGCCTTCGTCCTTCATGGAGTTGTCCGTGTTGACACCGATAAGGGCGTAAGGAGCTGAGCTGAGTTTGCCCTCAAGTTTGTAGTCTTTGGCATGGAGGATAGGGGTTCCGCCGTTGCCGTATTTCTTCAGAGTCTCGCACACATCGAATCCGGCATAGTCGCACCAGCATGCGTCCAGCTCATTCTGGAGGTTCTCACGGCTGTTGTTAGCGAATATCTCATCGTAGCCGACCTTGCCGTCAGGAAGCTTCACGAACTCGAAGTCGTGATTGTGGTAAAGTAGCTGGAAACCAGCCTCGCGGACCTTGGCTCCGACCTCGCCGATCTTGGCGACAGTGGCCTTGAACTGCTCAGGGTCGATTCCGGGGCGGCTCGCCTCATCCATATACGGGAACACAATGTACTGGACTCCAAGGATGGTGTTCTCTTCGATGACCTTGTCGATGTCATTGATCATCTGGTCGAATGGAACATGGTTGGAGAAGGGGACAAGACCAAGCTCGGTGCACCAGCGCTTGACTTGGACAACAGAGTTGCCGTAGTACTCTCCGTAGAACTCGACACCGAGAATGCCCATCTCGCTGATCCTTTTGAGGGTTCCATAGAAGTCGGCTTCCAAATCTGTCCTGACGCTGTAGAGCTGGACACCGATGGGAAGCTTCTTCGGGAAAACAGTCTTGGTCTCTTTCTTGCCGCAGCAGCCGGCGAGAAGAAGGGCGGCGACAGCTGCCGCCATCATGATCTTTAATCCTTTCATTTTTATTGAGTTACGATTGATTAATATTAGCTCTTGGGTTCTTTTATCTTCTTCACGGGATCGCAGGTGAGCCCGATGCCGAGTTTGTTGAAAGTCTTGCGGTCAACCTCGCTTAGCATCACGGTGGAGTGGACTTGTGCTCCGGCCAGGTTGGGAAGTTGATCCAGGGCCATCTTGCAGTTCTCATCAATAAGGCTCATCATCGAGATGGCAACCAGGACCTCATCCGTGTGGAGGCGGGGATTGCGCCCATGGAGGTAGGTCACCTTGGTCTTTTGGATGGGTTCTATCATAGTCTGGGGAATGAGCTTGACGTTGTGGGCTATTCCCGCGAGATGTTTCAATGAATTGAGAAGGAGGGCGGCGCTTGGCCCTAGCAGCGAACTGGTTTCGCCGGTCAGTATTGTCCCGTCGCAAAGCTCTATGGCGGCCGCAGCCAGTCCCGAACGGTCCATTCTCTCCTTTGCCGCGACTGTGGTTTTCCTGTCAGCCGTGGTGATCTTGGCTTTTTTCATCAGAAGCGATAGCTTGTTGACCTCCGCCTCAGTCGCTTTTCCATCAGCGAAATTGCATAGCGCTGTATAGTAGCGCCTGATAATCTCCTGTAGAGAAGCTTTACAGCACACCTCATCGTCGCAGATGCAATTACCCACCATATTGACTCCCATGTCAGTAGGGGACTTGTAGGGGGAGTAACCGTAGATGTCGTCAAACAAGGCGTTCATCACGGGGAAAATCTCAACATCGCGGTTGTAGTTGACAGCTGTCTTGCCGTACGCCTCGAGGTGGAACGGATCGATCATATTCACATCCTCAAGGTCGGCTGTCGCGGCCTCATAGGCAAGGTTCACGGGGTGGTTCAGAGGCAGGTTCCAAATCGGGAAGGTCTCGAATTTGGCGTAACCGGCCTTGATCCCGCGCTTATTCTCCTGATAGAGCTGGCTGAGGCAGACGGCCATCTTACCGCTGCCCGGCCCCGGGGCGGTCACCACGACAAGGGGCTTGGTGGTCTCGACATAGTCGTTCCTTCCGAAACCCTCATCCGAATCGATCAGCGCGACATTATTGGGATAGTCCTCGATCGTGTGATGGTAGTAGACCTTGATGCCCATATTCTCCAGACGCTTCCTGTATGCCTCTGCGCTGGCCTGGCCGTTGAAGTGGGTGATAACCACACTGTTGACCTGAAGATCCCTATCCAGGAACTCGTCCCTGAGACGTAAGACGTCCACGTCGTAGGTGATTCCCAGGTCGCTGCGGACTTTATTTTTCTCGATGTCGACGGCGCTGATCACGATGATTATCTCAGCGTCGTCTTTCATCTGCATGAGCATCTTCAGCTTACTGTCCGGCTCGAAACCGGGAAGAACCCTGCTGGCGTGATAATCATCGAATAATTTGCCTCCGAATTCCATGTAGAGTTTATCGCCGAAAGCGGCGATACGTTCCTTGATGTGCTCAGATTGGATTTTGAGGTATTTCCCGTTGTCGAACCCGTATTGCATAAGATGTGTTGATTTGAATACGGGTTACAAAATTAAAAAATTTTTCCGATATTCACGACAAATCCATTTACTTATGATAGCTCCAGTCTATTCAGCTTCTTCAGGGCGCTATGAATCAATGGATTACCGCAGGTGCGGCAGATCCGGAATCCAATTGCCTCTCTTGTCGCTTGGTCTATGGCATAACTTCGGCTCGAGAAAACCGTTCGAGGATGTCAAATCCATGGCTTGTTATGCGTTTGACCACGGGATCTGCCATTTCGACCTGGCTAACAACTACGGTCCGGAGTATGGCACAGCCGAGGAGAATTTCGGGCGCCTGATGGGAACCGTGTTCAGACCCTACAGGGACGAGCTATTCATCAGTTCCAAGGCTGGTTACGACATGTGGCCGGGCCCATACGGGAATTGGGGCTCACGGAAATACCTCATGGCCAGTTTGGACCAGAGCCTCAAGCGGATGAAACTGGACTACGTGGACATATTCTATTCTCATCGTCACGATCCCGTCACTCCCATCGAGGAGACCATGCAGGCTCTAGTGGACATAGTAAGGCAGGGGAAGGCACTTTATGTCGGTATCTCTCGTTATCCAAAGGATAAGGCGGAAATAGCTTATAAGTATCTATCTGATCATGATGTCCCCTGCTTGCTGTATCAGGACCGATACAATATTATGGACCGCAATCCTCAGGATCAGGGACTTATCGATCTGGCCAAAGAGGAGGGTGCGGGATTCATATCTTTCTCTCCGCTTCAGCAAGGACTTCTGACCGGCAGATATCTAGATGGTGTCCCTTCCGATTCCAGGATGGCAAGAAACACCTCCCTTAAACCCGAGACACTTACACCGGATTTGCTCGACGCTCTCCGTAAGCTGAATGGGATAGCTCAAAGGCGTGGACAGTCTCTCGCCCAAATGTCCCTTTCATGGTTATTGGCTGATCCCAGGGTGACTTCTGTCATCATCGGCGCCAGCTCGGTAGCCCAGATTGAGGATAACCTTAAGTCGTTGACCAATTTGTCTTTCTCAGAGGAAGAACTCGCCGTTATAGACGATTTGTTTGTCGGTAAGCCATATAGTGTCAAATGACTGTAGGATTAGACATGTACCAGACTGCGGGAGTGGGGGTCATAGCCCTGCTTCTGGGGATGTTATTCACCCGTAAGATCCCTTTCCTCAAGAGGTTCTGCATTCCGGCGCCGGTTTCTGGCGGGATTGTGATAGCTCTACTCACCTTGGCTTTGTATTCATTTGGAGGGCTGGAAATGGATTTTGACGGTACCATCAAGGACATTTGCATGACCCTGTTTTTCACTTCTGTCGGCTTCCAATCCAATATGAAGGCCCTCAGGACAGGAGGTAAGACATTGGTAGTCATGGTGATACTTGTGGCGGTGCTGATCATCTTCCAGAACCTTATCTCTGTCGGTGCGGCTAGCGCCATGGGCTTGGATCCGCTTTTGGGTATGGCTGCTGGTTCCATACCGATGAGCGGGGGGCATGGGACATCTGGAGGTTTCTCTCCTGTTCTCGAGACTATGGGGCTTACCGGAGCATCATCTATCACAATGGCTTGCGCCACATTCGGACTTGTTGCCGGATCAATGATAGGAGGTCCTTTAGCTGAACTGCTGATAAGGAGGCGACACTTGGCGGTGGAGTCTGACTCCAGGGATATAATGGAAGGGCTTGAAGGAAGCGAAGCGTCACCTGAGTCTAAACTCGAGCGTCCCCAATCCGGTGAGAGGTCTTTCCGGGACTATACCAAGGCGGTCTACATGCTTGTTTTGGCGATGGCCATAGGCATGTGTTTAAGTAAGCTGCTTGCTCTGACGGGAATAACTTTCCCGACTTATTTCGGAGCGCTTATCGCCGCTTGCGTGATCAGGAATTGCGTTGAGGGATTCGTTGACGGTGAGAAATTCCTGGCGCTCGAGAAAATAGTGTCCCTTGGGGATATATGCCTATCCCTATTCCTCGGAATCGCCATGTCCTCGCTGAAGCTTTGGGAATTGGCCGGACTGGCCCTGCCTCTTTGTGTCATATTGCTTGCCCAGGTGGCCTTTATGGCATTATTCGCCACTCTGGTGGCATTCCGCACCCTTGGTAAAGACTACGACACCGCTGTTCTGGTCAGCGGCCTCTGTGGTTTCGGTCTTGGCGCCACCCCTAACGCCATGGCCAATATGTCTGCCGTTTGCTTCAAGTATCGCTATGCTGTCAATCCCTTCATCATTGTCCCGATAATAGGAGCTATGTTCGTGGACATCATTAACACCTTTGTTGTAACGTTTTTCTTGAATATCATCTGAGAAGTCCCGCTCGGATTTGTTTGATAATAGAATGATTATTCTTATTATCGCGATAAGAACGAACCAACAAATTCCATATTATGAAAAGAATTCTATCCCTGATCCTGCCTGTCGCATTGCTTTGTGCCGGCGGATCCGTGAGCGCTCAGGTTTCCCAATCACCTGAATTGGCGAACAAAATAAAAAATGAGGGCTTGAACAATTCCAAGATCGAGGAGATTTCCCGCTTCATGACTGACTACCTTGGCTCCAGGCTGACAGCATCCAGGCAGAAAAGACGTGCGGAAACTCTTGTGATTGAGAAACTTAAAGAGTTCGGTCTAACCAATCCAAGGGCAGAGTTCGCCGCCGAGTTCCCTCGTGGCAGCTGGGATGTCGTAAAGACTTACGCCGCGATGACCTCACCGTATTATTGCGCTTTCTCTGTCAATCCGAAGGCTTGGACTGGAAGCACGAACGGTCTTGTGAAAGGGGAGTGCATGGTATTCGATATCCAGTCTAAGGAGGACATAGAGAAATATAGGGGCAAGCTTGGTGGTATGATTCTTCTCCGCGCGCCGACCCAGAACTACACGATGAATTTCAAGCCGCTTGCCAGCCGCTACACTGAGGAGGAACTTCAGAACCTGGCCCGTGACCGCAAGTTCTCGAGCGGAACTTCTCCGATGGGTCCGCCTCAGGGAGGTGGCGGCCCTCGCCGTCAAGCATTTGACTGGACTTCCTATATGGAGCTTCAGACATTGACCAATGAACTGCTCGCGAGCGAGAAACCGCTGTGCGTTGTGACCGGAAGGGGCACTTTCAACGTACCCAGTGGCACCGGAGCTTCATATAAGGTCGGCGATCCCGAACCTACACCTGAGATCATGATGCCCATTGAGGATCATGGCCGTATGTGCCGTCTCATCGAGAGTGGACAGAAGGTCGAGATGGAGCTTGAATTGATCAACAAGTTCACCGACGACCAGGAGGTGCATAATGTCTATGCCGAGATCCCGGGCACTGACCCTAAGATCAAGGACGAGATCGTGCTGATAGGGGCCCATCTCGATTCATGGCATGGAGGCACAGGAGCAGCCGATAACGCCTCAGGATGCATTGTGATGATCGAGGCCATGAGGATCCTCCAGCAGTTGGGAATCAAGCCTAAGAGGACCATACGTCTGGCTCTCTGGGGCGGTGAGGAGCAGGGGCTCTTCGGATCGAGAGGTTATTTGCAGAAATACCTCTACAAAGATGACAAGAAACTTCCTGGTTATGACAAATTCGCCCTTTATCTGAATATGGATAACGGTTCCGGACGCTTCAGGGGAATATATCTGGAGAACAATGACGGGGCTTTCCCGTTCTTCGAGGCTTGGATGAAATACATTGAGCCGCTTGGCTTCAATTATCTCTCGCCGAGGAATACCGGTTCGACGGACCACGTCTCATTCCTGCGCGCCGGCCTTCCGGCTTATCAGTTCATTCAGGACGAGCTTGAGTACGGTCGCACCTACCACACGATTATGGACACATACGAGCGTCTTGCCCTTGGCGACTTGACTCTTGACGCTACCATCGTGGCATGGCTGGCGATCTGCGCCGCTGACGATCCGGGAAGGATTCCTTATACTCCGATCCCTCAGCCCAGGCAGAGACCGTACTAATCGGTATTACCAGGCAATCAGCTACTTAAGTTTAACTGGACGGCCGGTCCGTGAGCTCTTCACGGCGGCCGTTTGTATTTCCGCCATATTTTATTGTATTATAAATATTTTCGCTATATTTAAAAAAGTAAATAATCGACCTTCTAATATGAGATTTACACCTTTTCTCTTCCTTATTTCTCTCTTGGCTATATCCTGTGAGGGAATAGAACCTTTCCAGATACATAGAGGAGTGAACATCGCGCACTGGCTGTCCCAAAGCAATGTGCGTGGGGAGGAGAGGGCTGCCTTTTTTGTCGAGGACGATGTCAAAAGGATCGCTGAATGGGGGTTTGACCACGTCAGGATTCCCATTGATGAAGAGCAGATGTTCCACGAGGACGGATCCAAAGACGAGGAGGCCTTTGGGCTTCTACATCAGGCCTTGGATCTTTGCGGGACCTACGGTTTGAGAGCTGTTGTTGACCTTCACATCCTCCGATCACATCACTTCAATGCGGCAGTGAAGCCTCTTTTCACTGAGAGGGCAGCCCAAGAAGCCTTCTACGATTGCTGGAGAAAGATATCCGGCGAGTTGAAGGATTACAGCGTCTCTATGGTGGCTTATGAGCTCATGAACGAGCCGGTGGCTGACGATCCGGAGGATTGGAACAAGATAGCCAACGAGTGTTATTCCGCCATCAGGGAGCTTGAGAAAGACAGGGTGATAGTCATAGGAAGCAATATGTGGCAGTCTTTCAGCACTGTCTCACAGCTAACTCTTCCAGAAGGCGATCCAAACATTATCCTGAGTTTCCATTACTACAACCCGATGCTTTTGACCCACTACCAAGCCAGTTGGATGGATTTGAAAGAATATGAGGGGCCTGTCAATTATCCTGGCGTGGTGGTCAGCGGTGAGGAGCTTTCTGATAAGTCTGATAGGGATAGGGAACTCGCCCGGGAATGGATTGACCAGACTTATAATAAAGATCGTTTCGCCTCTGAGTTCAGCCAGGTTTTAGAGCAGGCGGCGAAGTATGGCATTCCGGTTTATTGTGGCGAATACGGTTGTCTTTCAGCCTCTAATGAGACTCAGCGCTATAATTGGCTTAAGGATATGAACGAAACCTTTGAATCCCTCGGGATCGCCAGGGCAGTCTGGTGTTACCGTGAAGGCCCAGGAGGCTTCGGAATCCTATCCGGAACCTCGACTGAGCCTGATCAGAGGATGTTGGATTGTTTGATGGGGATCAATTCAGGATTATGAAAAACATTTGTCTAATGACGTTCGTGGCCGTTTTGGCCGTCTCCTGCTGCGGAGACCCTCAAGTTGGGGATTTCTCTGTCAGCCCGCTTCCAAAGGTAATTGACTTGAAGGACGGAGATGCTTTTGTTTTTGGAAGAAGGGTTGTTATCCGCGCGACAGATGAGCTGGAGACAGTGGCGGGATTACTCGCTTCTGATCTGGAGGAAGCTTTGGGGAAAAGACCGGAAATATCTGATAATAAAGGGAATATCGTACTTTTGACGGACGCCTCATTGCCCGCTGAGGGCTACCGCATTGAGTGTGGAAAGGATGCTATCCGGATTGCCGGCGGTGGACCTGCCGGTGTCCTTTACGGTGCGAAGACCCTATACAAGGCTCTGCCCATATGTGGCGAAGGCCGTGTGGCTTTGCCGGAGGCGGTGGTCGAGGATGCTCCCGAATATTCATACAGAGGTTTCCTGGTCGATGTCGGCCGTCACTTCTTCACTGTCGATTACTTGGAGGAACTCATTGATATAATGGCACTTCATGGTATCAATGTCTTCCATTGGCATCTTACCGAGGACCAAGGTTGGAGAGTCCCTGTGCCTGGTTATCCCAAGCTCATCGAGGTTGGATCCAAAAGGAGCGGGACGATCAAGGCACCTGGCTCTGATGAATATGATAGTATACCAGTAGAGGGTTATTATACTAGGGAGGAGATGGAGCGGATAGTGAAATACGCTGCCGACCGTCAGATCACGGTTATCCCGGAGATTGACATGCCGGGTCACATGCTCGCCGCTTTAGCTTCCTATCCTGAGTTGGGGTGTACTGGCGGGCCTTACGAGATACCTCTTAGATTTGGCGTTTTCGAAGACGTCCTGTGTCCTGGCAAAGACGCCGCCCTTGTTTTCGCCAAGACTGTGCTTAAAGAGATAATGGACATATTCCCATCCAAATATATTCACATCGGAGGGGATGAATGCCCTAAGGATCGTTGGGTAGAATGTCCTGATTGTCAGGCACGTATCAAGGCTTTGGGCATAAAAGCCATTCCTGGCAAGAGCAAGGAGGAACTCCTCCAGACCTGGTTCATGGGACAGATGAAGGAGTTCATCGAATCGAATGGGAGGACGATGATGGGATGGGATGAAGTCCTTGAAGGGACGCCCGACAAGGATATAGTCGTGTGCGCCTGGACCTCACCGGCGGCTGTCACCCGTTCTGCTACTCAGGGGCATCCTACCATTGTCTGTCCAATCCAGCACTATTATTTCAGCAATCCCCGCTTCAACCAGCTCAAAGGTAGGGAAAGCCTATCCAGAGTCTATGATTTCCAAATGGTTCCGGAGGGATTGTCTGAAGAGCAGATGGGCAATATTATAGGCTCTGAGGCTTGTATCTGGACTGAGTGGGTGGCGGATTCCACCAAGTTGGAATGGGAGATGTTACCGAGGTTGGCTGCATTGGCCGAAACGCAGTGGGGAAGCCCTAAAGATATTGATGCGCTCATCCCTCGGATCAAGAAGATGACGGAACTATATGACCGTCGTGGGTGGAATTGGAAGGATGATATCGCTGAGGCATGGGAGGAAGTGGTTGAATAATAATTATTTGCATCACATAATACTGATAGTGCCATGATACCTAAATTGATCCATTTATGCTGGCTCAGCGGGGATCCATATCCAGAAAAGATAAAATATTGTATTGATTCTTGGAAGAAGTACCTCCCGGATTATGAGATTATGCTGTGGGATACCAACCGCTTTGACGTTAACTCCACCCCATGGACCAAGCAAGCTTTTGAAGCGAAGAAATATGCTTTCGCGGCAGACTACATCCGTTTCTATGCTGTGTACAATTATGGAGGCATTTACTTTGACAGTGATGTGGAGGTGATCAAGTCTTTCGATGAGTTTCTCCATCTCCCATATTTTGTTGGAATTGAAGCTCATCCAGAGGGTGCTGAGTTGGCTGCTTTTGGTGCTGAGAAAGGCACAGCGTGGGTCAAAACCATTTTAGACTATTATGAGGGACGAAACTTTATTAAGGATAATGGCGAGATGGATCAGCTTCCGATGCCAGCAGCTGTGGGAAAGGTCCTCCGCCGGAATTATTACTGGACGCTAATTCATTCTCTTGATGAATTTGATCCCGATCCTTCAAGATTATGCCTGCTACCTACGGACTGGTTCTGTGCTCATCCAAGAAGTCATTGGCATGGGCCGCGGTACTTTATCACTAAAAATACCCATTCCATCCACCACTTTGCCAGTTCCTGGGTGCCAGCTAAATATAACGGTGGCCCATTGCATAAGCTATATTACAAGATCACAGGCATAAACTGGAAATTCGACAACAAGCGTTTTAAGCTTCATGGGAAGAAGTAGCCTTTTATTGTTTATGTGTTTTTTTTGAGGTATCTTCGCATATACATGGAAGAATCTCGGTCTACATTGAGGGAGTTTTGGAAATCTCTATCGGAAAAGCTTAAAGAGTCGCTCGTGTCTGTTATGCCGGTCAGTGTCATTGTGCTGATTTTGGCATTGACACCATGGGTGGACATAAGTGCTTCAGAATTAGTGTCGTTCGTTATCGCTGCGATTCTGCTTGTCCTGGGTATAGGCTTGTTCAACCTTGGGGCTGACATGGCCATGACCCCTATGGGACAGTATATCGGTCAGGGCCTAACCGCATCAAAGCGTCTCGGTATCCTTCTCTCCGTCGGGTTTGTCATGGGTGTGCTTATCACGGTGGCTGAGCCGGACCTCTCTGTCCTGGCTGAGCAGGTTAATACTGTGATGAACGGAACCATGCTTATCGCGACAGTGGGATTCGGAGTCGGTCTTCTTCTTTTCCTTGGCGTTTTGAAGATTCTATTCCACATTGACCTCACAGGGCTCTTGCTTTACTTGTACATGGCATTGTTCTGTGTGGCAGCCCTGCTTATCGATAGCGGTAAAGGCTCCCTTCTGGCGTTGTCTTTTGACTCTGGAGGTGTGACCACAGGACCGATCACGGTTCCATTCATCATGGCTCTTGGTGTGGGAATTGCCTTGACCGTCGGCGGCAGGGGAGCCAGCGAGAACAGTTTCGGCCTTATCGCCCTTTGTTCCGTGGGTCCCATCCTTGCTGTGCTGTTCCTCTCGCTCTTTGCCAAAGGAGATTTGTCATACGCTGTTCCCGCTTATTCTTTCGAGTCATTCTTCTCAGATAACACATTCTCTGTGTTAGGAGCGAAGGCTTTTGATGTGGGAAACTCGCTAATGCTGTTGGTGTTGTTTTTCTTCATCATCCAGTTTATTGCCTTGAAACTTCCAAAAGCCAAGCTGTTGCAGATAATTTTCGGCATCTTGTACACATTCGTAGGTCTCGCGATATTCCTTTTTGCCGTGGAGATGGCATTTATGCCCCTGGGATATAAGATCGGTGTCCAGATGTCTGCGCATAATCCTCTGATCATCATTTTATTCGCATTCATCTTGGGCAATGTCGTTGTGATGGCTGAGCCAGCCGTACATGTCCTTAATGCCCAAGTCCAGGAGATCACGAACGGGGAGGTGACAAAGACCCAGATGATGCTCGCCCTTTCTATGGGTGTGGGAGTCTCGATTGGATTGTCAGTCTTACGCGCCCACTTCGGGTTCTCCCTGCTGTACTACCTTATCCCTGGCTATCTGATCTCACTTGGTCTGTCCTTTTTCGTGCCAAGACTTTATACTGCGATCGCTTTTGACTCAGGTGGCGTGGCTAGCGGTCCGCTGACCTCCAGTTTCATCTTGCCTTTGGTGATTGGAGCGTGTGTCACAATGCAAGGGGAGAGCGCCGTGCTTGACTTCGCTTTCGGAGTTGTCGCCATGGTGGCCATGACCCCTCTCATCACGATCCAAAGCCTAGGCTTCAAGTCAGTCATGTCTGTGAAGAGACGTAGCGCCATCGCTATTCGTCGTATTATGGAAGCTGGTGACGATCAAATAATTTACTTCGAATAATATGGCCCAGACAAAAAACATAGCACCCGTGAAGCTGGAACTGCTGCTGGCGGTCGTCCATGACGAGAAAGCGGCATATTATACCAGGCTCCTTCAGTCTTATGAGGCTAACCTTCAGTTCACGACAGCGGCTAAGGGCACGACTCATCTGATTCTTTCATATCTTGGTACTGAGTCTCCTAAGACCATGCTCGTGAGCGTCGTGAGAGAAAACGAGGCTCCAAAGATCATGGAGGCCTTGGAAGAAAACTTCCAAAAAGGGAAAAAGTACAAAGGTATCGCCTTCACGGTGGGGCTGACCAGTGTCATCGGGACCCTGGTCTATGGTTTTTTAGCGAATGATAAACGAACTGTCAAGTAGTGAATGAAATATGGCTGCGAACGTTAAATATGAACTTGTTGTCTGTATAGTCAACGCGGGTTTCTCCCAGGAAGTGGTCGAGCTCGCCCGCACTGCTGGAGCCAAAGGAGGCACAATTATCCGCGGCCGCGGCACCGCTAATCCGGAGGCTGAGGAGTTCTTCGGTGTGACCATACAACCTGACAAGGAGATTCTTTTGATCCTTGTGCCTTCTGATATCAAAGACGCCGTATTGAAGGCTATCTATAAAGATGGAGGCTTGAACCAGGAGGCTCAAGGCATCGCCTTCTCGCTCCCGGTCAACCGGACCACCTCCATCAAGATGACGGATTAACTCTAAAAAGCTCATCGGCTTGAATAAACTGCTCGAGGGAATATTGTCCCATGCGGATCCTTCTCAGGTGGAGGGATTATCCCGTTTTTTCAAGACCGGGCCAGGGGAATATGGAGAAGGGGATAAGTTTCTTGGGATCAAGGTCCCGGTGACGAGGATAGTGGTGAAAGAGTGTTGGAGGGAAGTCGGCTTCCCCGAGCTCGCGGAGTGCCTTCTGAGCGAGTATCATGAGGTCAGGCTGGCTGGCCTTCTCGCCCTGGTAGAGATATTCTCGCACTCCAAGCGGGATGCGGTGAAGCGGAACAAATGCGTTGATTTCTACCTTTCCCATACCGACGAGATTAATAATTGGGATCTAGTGGATCTTTCTTGCTATCCATTGCTCGGAGTGTGGCTTCTGGACAAAGACCGTTCGTTGCTTTATGACCTCGCGAGGAATGGGAAAACGATCTGGGAGAAGAGGATAGGGATTGTCAGCACTATGACATTCATAAGGCATGGTCAGATGGATGACACGTTCGCGATAGCTGACATCCTCCTCAACCATCCCCATGACTTGATCCACAAGGCTGTCGGCTGGCTTCTCCGTGAGGCCGGTAAAAAGGATAAGAATGCCCTTGTGGAATATCTGGGGCCACGTTTCCGCTCCATGCCAAGGACAATGCTCCGCTACTCCATAGAGAAGTTCCCTGAAGAAGAAAGAAAGAGATTCTTGGTCAGATGATCATTGTGCCCTGCCTGCCGGGGTGTGCAGCTCATCGGATACTCCGGCTATCTGGCCGGTGAATCCAGCGGCGGATTGGGGTCTGTAGGCGTCATTCGACACGCTGGATGTGGGAGGAATCCTTGAAAGATCCGGAAGTATGAAACCGGGTATGGCGTCAAGCAATGAAGGATTCGCGGTGAATCCCGCCAAAGGATTTGTGGGATCCAAGAAACCGGGGTTCTCGTCGGTCTTTATATTATCACACATTGTGGATATGAAATTGGCTTTCCCCTCGATGTCATTGTTGAAGATGTGATCGCTCCAGATCACTTTCTCAAAAGCCCATTTCACTTTATAGAACACATTGTGCGTGAATACATTACGCTGTGGTTCCGCCGGATCACCCTCATAATATGAGGCGAATTCTGGGTAGTGTGCCCTGAATGCCGGACCATCCACGAGGGCGACCGAATCGCGGTGGGCGATAAGTCGGTCTGCGCCCCATGTCTTCAGTCGTCCATCTGTCTTGACGGCAGCGCATTGGAGGTCCATGAATATGTTGTCGTGATAACGGATATCACTCCCTCCGCCTATCTGCACTGGAGGGGAGGTGATATTCTGGAATATATTGCCGTAAACTTCCACGGCACCAGATCCGTCGTCATGGTAGAGAGCCCTCACGTTAAAGGGTACCTCTATGTCGTGGAAATAGTTGCCCTTGATCACGCTGCCCCTTTGCGCAGGGTTTCGCCCGTGGTAAAGTGCCCCGTTGTCTTCGATGTCCAGACAGACGTGGTGGACATTGCAATATTCGACGGTCTGATCGTTGCCGAGCATCAGGATGGCCATTGTGGCGGAATTGTAGAACTCGCAACCAGAGATCCTGTTGCCCAATCCGCTCATTACGACTCCCACCCGATACTGCATCTCGATCCGGTTGAAATTGTGGATGCGGCAGTTCTCCACATAATTATCGCCACGGACTATGTTCACACGGTCTCCTCCGGCAAGTTCCACGGCTCCCGCACCGAGATCATAAAGCTCACAACGCGACAGTCCGCATGAGCGGCTCTTGCCATCAATCGAGGCCGCCACGTGTCCCATTCCATGGATGACGCAATCTTCCAACCTGGTGTCGGAGCAACCTGAAATGGAGACGGCATCTCCTCTAGAGCAGGTCATTTCCAGCCCGGAGATGACCACATTCGAGCAATTTACAAGGCGAACTAAGGGTTGTGTCAATACGCTGATTTCCAGTCGCTTAGTGCCGTTAGGAAGTCTTAGCCATGCCTTTTTGTCATCCGCGTCCAGTGAATACTCTCCAGGTAAGGTGACTTCTTCGGGAATATTCAAAACCTTCCATCTCTGGAACCGCTCACCAGGATTGTGGCCGAAGCCATAATTAGTGAGGCTTCCCGCTTCGATGGTCTTGTCTCTGCCAATGCTTTTTATAGGGGTCAATTCGCTGGTCCATCCGAATCGGAAACATCCCCAGAGCCATCCCAGCTCAGGATGTTTCCACTCCAGCGGCCTGTCTTCCCGGAAAGCGATGACACCAAAGCCGTCTCCTTCCGGAGGACGGATATAACCTCTTCCGGGAGTCACAACGGAATCGAGTGGAAGCGGAGCCTCGTCGGGCCATTCGCTAAGACGCATCGGCACGCCGTCAGCGAACAGCTCCGACCATGACGGACCGGTCAGATGAGGATCTCCTTTCGGGCATATCTCCCCAATCGGATATCGCTTGAGATTTGCCCTTAACACACCTTTATCCAGGCCTTTAGCTTGCCTGAGACGCCATAAGGGGATGCGCATGCCTCCGCTCAGGCAGGCTCCCTCTCCTTTGATCACCACTCCTGATTTCCCTTCGACCACTAATTGTCTCCGGAGGCGATATATTCCTTTACTCAGAACAATGGTATCGCCCTGGACAGCGTCAATGACCGCTCTCCTCAAGGCTTTCTCGCTTTTGACATGGATTGCGCGGGCATGAGTTTCTTGGCTTGCCAGCAGGCTTGCCGCCAGTATGCAGGTGATAAGTAAAAGAGCCTTGAGTTTAATTCCCATTTCCGAAGAGATTATTGGCTAGAGTTTCCCGTATGTCATTCCAACCCAGTCGTCGGTCCGGAATGGCCAGGCAGGAAGGCCTTCGCTATTGAAGAGGTTGCAAACAGGATTGGCGCCCCATCCATAGCGGACCGCCATAGGACGGTTGACTTCAGGGCATGAGACGATGACCTCATCGCCTGAGATTGTCGCGTTCGCCCAATGCCATACTCGGTCGCCGCCAGCTATCTGGAAGCCCATCAGAGAGCCTGATTCGGCCTTTTTGACAAGTTCGGAATCCATCCCGTCCTTCCCGTATCTGTCTGAGGCGAAGTTCCCTGAGGGGATTACCTTCAGGCCACCGGCCACATCAGTGAATTTCACCCGGATCGCATCGCCACAGAGGGTATAACCAGCGTAACGAGGTCCATTGACAACGAGTTTCCTTCCATAATCGTTAGCCAACGCCAGATTGGCGAGGCGTTCGCCAACCTCTTTCTTACGGACCGGATGGACATCCTCAGCTTCGCCTAAGTCAATTATGCAAGCCATGCCAACCTTGTCCAGTGCCTTTGTGGACATGGTCTGAGCCTCCCGAAGCTCTGCCCAATCATCATCACCGGCCACTCTCGTGATGGGCTTGTAGCTGGCTAACTGAGTGATATAGAACGGGAAATCATATCCCCATAGAGCCCTCCAGTCTAGGATGAGAGCATTCATGAAGTCACGGTAACGGTACGCCTTGCCGGCATTGGATTCACCTTGGTACCATATCGCTCCTTTGATGGCGAAAGGAGCTAAAGGCTTTATCATGGCATTATATAGAACTGTGACCATATTGGGCTCCCTTGTGGCGGATTTGGGCATATCCTTGAAGGAGACAGACAGAGTAACCTTCCAGTCGCCGATCAGGCTTATTTTGCCGCCGTCAGGTCCTTTAATGAAAAGTAGGGAACTGTCACCATATATTCCTCCATCTCCATGGTCATCAGTGTTTCTGATGCAGAGCACGGTTTTCCCGGCTTTGACCAGGCGGGCGGGGATTGAATATTCCCTGGCCTTGTTCCATATTCTTCCGTAACCAACCATCTCGCCGTTCCAATATGTCTCGTCGAAGTCATCGACAGGACCGAGGCTCAAAGTCAGATCATGTCCTTCCCAGCTGGATGGTATGTCAATTTCCTTACGGAACCAGTAGATGCCGTTGGTGGTGGGCCAAAGCTCTTGTACCTTGCAGGGGAGTGAGATGGTCTTCCAGCCGCTGTCGTTGAAGAGTGGCTGAGCCCAGACAGCGACACCTCCGTTAAGACCAATGTCCTGGTTTTTAGCGTTTTGGAAGAAAGCGTCGATCTCCTCCTCGTAGGTCTTCTCACGCTCGGCCTCATTGTCGGAAAGCTTCTTCACTAGAGCGAGCTGGTTAAGGGTTTCGGGGAAGGACTTAATCGCCCCCTCGCTCATCCATGCCTCGATGATAGTTCCGCCCCAACTGCTGTGGATCACGCCTATTGGCACTTTAAGCTCATCAAAGAGCTTACTTCCGAAATACCATCCCGCCGCTGAGAAATTGCGTACTGTCTCTGGAGAAGATTCTGTCCACTTGTCGAAATCCGCACTGAAATAATCATGCTCGACCATACCTGTCGCCCTCGAGACTTGAAGCAGCCTCACATCGGCGTATTCAGCCGCGTTATTAATGTCGTCCTGATTGACTCGTTTTGCTCTCCAGCTTTCGACAGGCATCTGCATATTGGATTGTCCTGACGCCAGCCAGACCTCACCTACAACGACATTATGGAGAACCATGGGCTCGCCGTCCGAGATGGTGAGAGTGTATTTCTTGAAGCTGCCTTTAGGGGTGGGAACACTGACTTGCCAACGACCTTCGGCATCTGCTATGGCGCTGTAAGTCTTATTGTTCCATGATGGGGTGACTTTCACCTCCGTTCCAGGCGCCGCTTTGCCCCAGACAGGAGCCTGGCAGTTTTGCTGGAATACCATATTGTCTGTGAAAAGAGGGGTGAGCTGAACCTTGGCACCAGCGCTCAAAGCAGCCCAAACGGCTATAGCAGTCAGTAATATGCGTTTCATTAATCTAGTTGAGATGGTTTCAGAATCAAATATAGGAAAACTCCCTTTGGAAGGGGAGGAGGTTGCCGTCGGGGTTGTGGGCGAGGCCGGTACGGTAGCCGTCGATGATGGCGAAATCTATTAGCTTGAAGATATTTCTGAACTCTTCCTCTTCAATGACTTGGTGGAAGAGCTTTGCTATGTGTGCGGGGGGATTGGCGAACGCACCGCAACCCATCGCCGACAGGACGAGGGAGTCGTGGAAGTTGGCCTTCCCGATCCGGAAGATAGTGCGCATTTTGTCCAAAGTCAGTGCAGTCTCCTCGGGGAACATAAGGCCGTCTCTGTCGATGCGAGGACCGCTAATTGCCGCTACGGAAATCACTGGAATATTGTAGGTTACGTCCTCGAACTGATAGCCGTCCGACTCGGGCCCGCGGAAGAAAGAGACCTTGCCGCTGTATATTCCTCCGAACCGTTCGTCCATCGGGTACTGGTTCCCGTTAGGCTCAAGGCCTAGGTCGGGATATTGCCGGATCCTGTTCCGTGAGAACTGGTAGAGCGAGAGGATGAGGTTGCTGCGACGGCACAGGTTTTCCTCCTGAGCCCCAGAGCCGAACTCAACCAGGCCGCCAGGCACATAGAGGTCGGCCAGATTCAGCATCGCTGGATTGTAGCCCTCATCGAAGAGCCGCTTTGCCGTGAGCACACAGTCACTGTTCTCCACACGCACCTCGGTTTGGACTGGCTCGATGGGGCCGGTAATCAACCGCACTGGCTGGGAGTACATCTTTGATGCTGACATAACCTCTTGGACAGTAGGAAGTTCCACCTTCTTTCCGGAGTCGGAGAGATACCAACCTTGACGAATGGCAGCCAGAGTGGAGTTGAATACTCTGATTCGTTGGGAATGTGATAGTGGCATAGGAGTGTTATTATGTTTCAAAGATACGTAAAACTGTTAAAAAAGTTATATTTGTGTGAAAGTGAGAATAACTACGATGAAAAAGCTTTTTATCATACTGTTGGCGCTGCTCAGCCTACAGCTTCCTGCGCAAGATCTGCCTCATTTCAAGAAAGTTGTCAAGTCTCTCAGCTCGGCCAAGTTCCAAGGCCGCGGTTATGCCAGGGATGGGGCCAATAAGGCCGGTAAGTATCTTGTCAAGGAATTTAAGAGAGCCGGAGTGGATGAGGTGACGGTCCAGCCATTCTCCATAAATATCAACACTTTCTGCGGCGCTATGGAAATGTCTGCTGACGGAAAGCCTCTTCGTGCAGGTGTGGATTTCTCGATGCGTGAGTATTCACCTGGAGTGAAAGGGGAATTCCCTGTGTATCACGTGGATACGTTGAACTTCGATCCGGATGCGATGCTTGCTGACCTAGCCAAGCCGGAGAATAAGGGCTGCATGGTCTGCTGCGATTTCTGGTTCACATATAAGCATGGCAAAGTGTTCTCCCGCTTGCAGAAGGCAGGGGAATGCGCCAATGCCGGGCTGCTGTACACATGGGCTGCTCCTATTAAGTTTTTCAAGGCATACGGCGAAAAGGTGGTCGATAAGCCCATTGTCTGGGTGACGCCAGAGGCGATAGATGGTGTTAAAAGCGTGAAGCTGAACGTGGACAATGAGTTCCTGAATGATTACGGTCTCTTCAACGTGGTCGCCAAGGTGGAAGGAAGGAGGCATGACGGATGCTATGTGTTCACGGCGCACTACGACCATCTTGGCAATCTTGGCCGTAAAGTATATTATCCGGGCGCTAACGACAATGCGTCAGGCACCGCTACCATCGTCACTCTGGCCGAATACTATGCCAAGAATAAGCCGGAGTATGACATGTGGTTTGTGGCTTTCTCCGGCGAGGACGCTAATTTGAGAGGCTCAACCTATTTCGCTGAGCACCCATCGGTTCCGCTGAATCAAATAAAGTATCTCTTTAATATTGACATGATCGGCGATGACAACCCTGCGATATACTGTGAGGTGAGCGATGCGGGGATGGCGGAATTCCCGAAGTTCGAAGCTGTAAACGCCGAGGGACACCTGTTCACCAAGATTGACCGTGGAGCCCTGGCCGCCAATAGTGACCATTATCCTTTCGCTGTCCGTGGCGTTCCTTGCATATTCCTTGAGAACCAGGAGGGGAGCGCGTTCCCACATTACCATACACCGGCTGATAACATCAAGACTGTCAAATTTGACAGTTACGAACCCGTGTTCAAGTTAGTCACCGGCTTTATAGCTAAATAGTTCCGGTAATATGAGAAAGATCTTTATTTTAGCGGTTCTTTCGTCGCTGATGCTCATCGCTTGCAAAAAGAGCGAGGTTCACGTGGTGCTGGAAACCACGAAAGGCGATATCGAGCTTAAACTGTATAATGCCACACCTCTGCACCGTGACAACTTCGTCAAATTGGTAAAGGAGCGCGCATACGACTCGCTTTTGTTCCATCGCGTGATCCGTGATTTCATGATCCAGGGTGGAGATCCGGATTCAAAGAACGCTGCTCCTGGAGTCTTTCTGGGAGACGGTGACAGGCCATACACGGTTCCTGCGGAGTTCAGGCTGGAGGAGGGAATATTTCATCGCCGTGGTGTTTTGGCGGCTGCCCGTGAGGGTGATGACGTGAACCCTGAGCAGCGCAGTTCGGCGATGCAGTTTTACATCGTCTGGGGCAAGATATTCGATGAACAGGGACTGGACAATGTTCAGAAACGTCTTGATGAGCGTACCGGAGGTCGTGTGAAGCTAACGCCAGAGATGCGGGAGGTGTATAAAACCGTCGGCGGGACGCCTCATCTGGACGGGCAATATACCGTCTTCGGAGAAGTCGTTTCGGGCCTTGATGTGGTTGACGCCATCCAGCAGGTTCAAACGGATGGGAATGACCGACCCGTAGAAGATGTCCGTATCATCAGGGCACGCCTCCGCTGACCTTACTCACTTACTATGGCGGGACGATTCTCCAAGAACGGCCCATTTTATAAAGGGTATGCGGCGGATAGTCTCGTAGATGAGCGGGGAGAGTGTGAACACCGCTACCGCCAGGATAATGTACATTGCCCAAGGTTGCAACTCGGTGTACATCTTCATCATGTATCCCAAAGCCGCGATCACAAGGTAGTGAACTATGTAGATCCCGTAGCTTGAGCGGGTCATATAGCCAGCGAAGGCTCCTGTGCGGTCAAATTTGGCCTGGAACCAACCTATCATGGCCAGACAGGCGAGCCAACCGTAGAGGCAGTTTAGAGGGCTGCCGAGATATTCCGGTGAGGTATTGTTTTGACCGAAGGTGGTGCAGATGAGTACCGCGCCTGAGATGACCGCACAGACCAAGAGTGGAATCCAGGCGTTCTTGACTTTCTCCTGTACCTCGTCGTGGGAGAACAAGAAATAGCCCAGAAGAAAAGGTATCAGGTAGAAGAGTGGCTTATATAGGTTGAGAAGGCCGTCCAGGCTCTCGGGGCGAGGATTACGTATAAGCGTCTTCTCTCCGGCCCAGAAAAGGATGCCCAATAATATTATCGTGACGATACCGGCTTTCCCGCACCAGTTCCAGAACCTGTCTTCGCGGTCAAGCGCCCGGACCAAGAGCAGAACGGCGCTGAGGAGCCATAGCAGCTGGATAAACCAGAGCGGGCCAATGCCGCTGAAAGCGCAAATAAAGTACTTGGCGATTACCGGGACTCCTTCGAATACTCCTTCTCTAGCTGCCACGGCGGTGTTGAAATATCCCACCATCCAATGGAATACCAGGAGGCCTATCGTACCTGGCACCAGCAATTTACGGGTGCGTGCCTTGAACCATTCCTTGGCTGAGTGTTTCTCCAGGGCGTAGCGTGCGCTTATCCCTGCCAGCAGGAATAGCAAGGGCATAAACCAAGGGTAGAGAATGTACATCACGACATCCTGATACTGCGGCCCGTCGCTGAAGCCACCGATTCCTCCGAAGACACCCTTGTTGTTATAAAAATAGATCACGTGGTATAGCAACACCAATAGAACAGTCACCCAGCGGAGGTTATCAATCCAGTGCTTTCTCATTTTCTCGGGAATTTATCATAAATATAGCAATATTACGTGAACATATTTTCTTACCTTAGCCTATAGTTCGGATCTTATATGGATGTAACTTTACTACTCGACATTTCCGACCGGGAGGAACTCTATCGGTGGTACTTAGGTAACCACCAGAAGGTCAGTGACTTCTGGCTTAGGGTTAATCGTGCTGCGCAGGACTGCCCTGGGGTTATCCGCTATGTGGACGCGGTGGAGGTGGCTTTGTGTTTCGGGTGGATTGACAGCACGATGAAGCGGATTGACGATGGGAAGGCGATCCAGCATTTCACGCCTCGCCGAAAGAGGAGCAACTGGTGCGAGCAGAACCTCGTGCGGTGCCGTCGATTGGTCAGGCTTGGGGAGATGACTCCCGCCGGACTGGCAGTGGCGCCTGACCTGGATCCCGCCAAATTCGTGTTCGAGGATTGGGTGATTGATGCTATCAAGGCTGACCCTCAGGCATGGGAGCATTACCTTTCATTCCCGGAGAATTACCGCCGCATCAAGGTTGATCGCATCCAGCATTATCAGCACACTGACAGGAGTGAATATGCCCAAAGGACCTTGCGGAAATTCATCAGTGACTGCCATGAGGGAAAAATGCAAGGCGGCTGGAGTGACTTTGGCCGACTTGCACCTTAGTTGTTTGAGCTTAGCTTTGAGATGATGTCATCCAGCATCCGGAAGAGGTCCGGGGAGTTCTCAGGAGTAGTGCTATCACAGACTACGGCATTGCCCACCGTAAAGGGAACTTCAGCAAGTTTCTTCTGAAGATCCTTCCCTTTTTTTGTCAGGGAGACTATCATTTGTCGGGCATCCTTCTCTCCTTTCCTGCGAGTCAGAACTCCTTCTTTTTCCATTCTCTGCAGCAGGGGAGTGACTGTGTTAGTCTCCAGAAAGAGGCGTTTGGCTATGTCATTCACCGGCTGGGCGTCCTTCTCCCACAGGACCAGCAGCACAAGGTACTGCGGATAGGTCAGTCCGTACTCTGACAGCAACGGATGGTAGGCCTGCGTGAGAAGACGCGAAGCGGTGTAGAGCCGGAAACAGAGCTGATTGTCCAGCTTGAATTCCTCTTTGATCATATCATTCCCTGGATATCTTTCTCGATATCATCAGGAGTCGTGGTAGGAGCATAACGCTTGACAACCGTGCCATCGCGATTGATGAGGAACTTGGTGAAGTTCCAGAGGATGTCGCTATCCTTCTCCACGCTCTTGCTCAAGCCCTTGAGAATCTTCCTTGTCGCCTTGGCTTTCAAACCGCTGTATTCCTCGGTGGGAGCCTGGGCCTTGAGATACTCGAAAATGGGCTCGGCATTGGCACCGTTGACATCCGTCTTAGCCATCAGAGGGAATGTGACACCGTGGTTCAGTCGGCAGAACTCAGCGATCTCATCATTGGATCCGGGCTCCTGGCCAGCGAATTGGTCGCAAGGGAAGCCGACGATCACCAGTCCTTGATCCTTATATTTCTGATACAACGCCTCAAGGCCGTCGTACTGGGGAGTGAAGCCGCATTTAGAGGCAGTGTTTACCACCATCAGGACTTTCCCTTCAAACTGGGCGAAATCCACCTCCGCACCCTTGTTGCTAAGGGTCTTGAAATCGTAAATCTTTGCCATAACTTTGGATATTAAAGCTGCTTTACAAGCCAGTTCTGAAGTCCGATCTTTCCGATGAGCTCAAGCTGCTGCTCGCTCCAGTACATGTCTTCCTCCTCATCGAGAGCGTAATCCCTCAGGATGTCATAAGTCTTGAAGTCGTCTGCGAGAGAGGTGGTGAGCTCCATAAGGATAGGAACCTCGCGAGTGGAGACCTCCAGGTCGGCTTTGATGTACTCTACGGGATCATCGAAAGTAGGCATCGCGGGGGCGGCATCAACTTTTGGAGATCCGCCAAGGTCAATGATGCGATCGATGAATTTGTCTACCCAGCCCATCTCTTCCTCAGCGTGCTCGGCGTATTTCTCTCCGAGTTTAGAGTAGCCTTGTGCGGCGAAGATCTTGCTTTCTACTTTGTGCTGTAATGACTGGGCGGCGAGGCCGGTAGCGTAGGCTTGGAGGGCCTGGATTGATTTCTGCTTGTCCATGATTCTTAATATTTTATCGTTAATTTATATCGTTCACGATGCAAATATACAACTTTATTTTTATATCGCAAGCGATATTTTAAGATAATTGACAAAAATGATTAAATCAGGGACAAAGCGACGTCCATCATATTCGTGAAAGTGTTCTGCCGTTGCTCGGAGGTTGTCGCCTCTCCGGTTATGAGATGGTCAGAGATCGTGAACAGCGCGAGAGCCTTATTCCCGGAGCGGGCGGCGTTCATGTACAATGCGGCAGCCTCCATCTCGACCGCAAGCACGCCCATCTTGACCCATTTCTCCGTTTGCGGATCATCGTGATAGAATATGTCTGAGGATAGCACGTTGCCGACTTTATAGCTGTAGCCAAGTTCCTTACATGTGTTCACGGCCTTCACCAAAAGGTCGTAATCGGCTATTGGACAGAATGTTCCGGGAAGTCCGAATTGCGCGCCGTAGTTAGAGTCAGTACAAGCGCCCATGGCGATAACCAGGTCTCCTATGTGGAGATCTTTGTGATATGCTCCTGACGACCCTATGCGGATGATGGTCTTGACGCCGTAGAAGTTGTAGAGCTCGTAAGTATATATTCCTATGGAAGGAATACCCATCCCGTGACCCATGACGCTCACTGGACGGCCTTTGTAAGTGCCCGTGAAGCCCAGCATTCCCCGGACACTGTTGAACTGGACAGGATTCTCAAGATAATGCTCGGCCATGAATTTGACTCGTAGCGGGTCTCCCGCCATGATGACGGTCTCGGCGATCTCGCCTGCTTTCGCGCCGATGTGTGGAGTAGGAGTGTTGCTCATATTAAAGGGTGTTTTTTAACATGTGGTTTTCGCGAATATACCTTTTTCTTCGGTTAATTCCGCTTATATTTGTATGTTACTTAAGTGATAATATGCATAAAACCAGTTGTTTATTCGCCATTTCAGTGTTATTGACGCTTGTTGTCGCCTCAGGCTCCTGCGGACATAGGGCCCCTAGGGTGGAGGGTAATTATATATATGAGCACGGATGGAACTACGACATCAATGAGGGACATATTGATGTTCATGAGACCGGGACGATGGATTTCTTCCATGACGGTACCGCTATAGACTCCGCCAGACAAGTCTACACTGTGACTCTTAAAGATGGTGGCAAGGTGAAATGGGTGTTCGACTATATCAGCCCCAGTCGCTGGAGAGTGGAAGGTGAGGACTTCTATTTCGCCGGTGAGGAGGATAGTTTCCGGATGGAGTTGCTTGATACAGACACGGAAGGCTGCGAGGATCAGCCCGAGCTGGCATCCCGGATCATCAAGAGCGTCAGTGGGGGAATAGGTCGTGAGACTAAGTTCCATCTGGCCGAGTTAAGCCGCAAGGAATTGATTTGGAGCTATACCTACCCTGATGGTCATACTGACACCTGGGAATTCCACAGGCGTTGATTGAATCAATTATTTTATTATATTTGTTGTTAACGACTTAATAATAACACAATGAACATCATTCTTACTTTGCTCTTCGGAGCCATCGCAGGCTGGCTGGCCGGTTTCTTTGTGATTAAAGACAAAGGTGGCCTCATTTGGAACATCATCATCGGTCTTCTCGGCGGCGTTGTCGGCGGCTGGCTTCTTGGTCTCATTGGTGCGGACGGCTCCTTCTGGTCACAGTGGTATGGCCAGATCGTAAGCGCCGTTATTGGCGCCGTGGTCCTTATCTGGGTCTGGAACTTGATCAAGAAAGCGATCAAGTAGTCCGAGGTAACATTACCTAACGCGATTTTAAGGTCTCTAGCGCTCGAGGAGTGGCTTGAGACCTTTTTCGAATACATCCCTCGCGATGATTCTGTAATGGGGGTTGTAGGCTTCTGTGAAAGCCTCGCTGTGGTGCATGATCAGATCACCCTTCTCTATGAGGGAATCAATTATTACCAGATCTTTATCCGCATCCGGGATGTCTGGGAAGTCCTTCCGGATGACTTTCTCGAGGTCTTTCCATTTGGCGACCCACTGTTCCTCTGTCGAGCGTTTCCCCTCGTTGGCGCTGCGGATGAAAGCGTCCAGGAAGGTCTCCTCGTCAATTAGTCCATCCAGCACGACGGAAAGATCAACCCTCACATAGTTGCCTTCGTCACCGACAGGGTAATACATGATCGTTTGAGCTTCGTATCTGGCGCTGTCCAAGTCTTCCTGTAAAGTGCTTAATTCGCGTCTCAAATAGTCTCTAGCGGCCTGAGGGTTGGGAATAAGATGCCCAGGCCCTAGGTTATCTTGGCAAAAGCTCTTGTAGATGTCCTGAACACGTGTTTCGGGATAGTCTCGCAGTTGGCGCTCAATAGCCGCTTTCTGTGGCGAGGGCTGGCAACTTGCCATGAGGAATATCGAGAGAAGGAGGATACAGATTCTTCGCATCACTATCGTCTTTGTATACGCGAAGATAGTAAATTATCATCACCTTTGGCTACCGTGTCTGGGCTATCGATTGAAATAGATATAATACAGGGAATATCTCCAGTCGCCCAATCAGCATCTCAATCATTCCTGTCGCTTTCAGGATTGATGGGAATGAGGCAATACTGATGCGCCGTACAAGTCTCGCTTGTACGGCAAGAGGTGAATTCAATTTAGAAGTGCAACACACTTCAAATTAGAATTCACCTAGCATCATTTCGGACGCAATTTAATCATATTATTGAAAACTCTTGAGACGCATTCCGTAACTTTGTGTGTTTATATGTCAGAATGATGAATCTTGTTCATCTGAATGAGCAGATGCTGGCCAAGTCCTGCTCTGAGGGAAATAAAGCGGCGGAAGAGGAACTGTATAGAAGATATGCGGTTAAGGTGTATGCGCTCTGCCGACGTTATCTCAGGAATGATGATGACGCGAAGGATTTGATGCTGGAAACCCTGATCCAGGCGCTTGGCAAGATAGATTCATTTAAATACACCCGGGAAGGTTCCTTATACGGATGGATCCGAAGGATCGCGATTAACAAAGCGATCAACCAGATCAGGAGGCATCGCTGGAGAATGATCCCAATGGACTTATGGACTCAGGATAATATCCCGGAACCAACTGAGGATGAAGTGATTGATATACCTAATGAGAGAATACTCGCTTGGATAACCGAACTGCCCGAATCGAGAAGAACTGTTTTCAACCTGCACTGCGTTGACGGGTACTCTCATAAGGAAATATCCCAGATGCTGGGAATAACCGAGACAGCATCGACCAGCTTGCTGGCAAAGGCTAGAAAGACGCTCAAAGAAAAGATCAGACAATACTTGAAGGAACAAAATAAATGAAAAAGTGGGAAGACATAATCAAGGACAAGATGGAAGAGGTTGGAGACGATCTCCCGGAAAGTGTCTTTGAAGAGTTCCGTGACCGGCGGAATAGTGCGAAGCCAATCGCCGCCCCAAGGCGTTTCCCTCTGGTGTGGGCAGTGGTTCCTGCTGTCGCCGCAGGGCTGGCAGCGGTTCTTTTCCTTCGCGATCCAGTCGTTTCTGAAGGTGGCATCGAGATAGTTCAGCAACCCACGCCACCTGTCGCTGAGGTAGAGAATGCTGCCGAAGTGTCAAAGCCCTCAGAATCCGTTCCGCTAATCGCCCAGACTGTCGTCAAAAAGGCGATTAAGAGGCCCTCGGCGCAGCCACAAGAGGAAAATGAAGAAGGAGTTGAAGAAGCCAAGGAAGCTGAAGAAGTTGTATCTGGCGATCAGGATCTGGCAGGTAAAGTGGAGAAGGAAGACTATACGCCAACATATATTCCTGAAACTAGCGCTTCGAAAACAGTGAAGGTCAAGGTTGCTCCTGTTACCGGAATCATCGCCGGTGGGGGACTCATCGCCGCTATGGCGTCACCTATTGCGGGGGCGTTGAGGAACGATAATGACAACAGCCCAATTCAAAATACACCTGATCTAACTAATAATGCCAGTGACCTTGGGCCTAGTTATCAAAATATTCCTGAAAAGCCCGTGGATGTCTTGACAGGGGAGGCTCGCCACAGTTTCCCCGTCAAAGTGGGCATGTCCATGAGGATCCCAGTGGCTAAGAGATTGGATGTGACCACTGGCGTGGATTATTCAATGTATTCATCCAAATTCACATACTCCTTGTCCGGAGAGAAAACGCAAATCGCTCAGTACGTGGGAGTTCCTGTCAGGCTGGACTGGACATTCGCTTCCAAGAAGTGGTTTGAGGCATATATTGGAGGCGGAGTGGAAGGGGATTGGTGCGTTGGCGCTACTCTGGCTGGGAAAAAGATAAAGAAGGATGGCCCCACCCTCTCTTTGATAGGAGCCGGAGGCCTGCAGTTAAATCTGACTCGGCGGCTTGGGCTTTATGTTGAGCCTCAACTGAGTTGGTCCATTCCATCGCAGACCCGTGTTCTTGAGACTTACAGGAGTGAGAACCCTATCGCTTTCATGGCTACAGGGGGTATAAGGTTCAGTTTCGGTAGATAATCTTAATAATATTTATAATGAGAAACTTATTATCTATTTCCGCGATCGCGGTAATTATCTTGTCCGCAGTCGCCTGTGAGAAAAATGATGTGGAAGAGATAGTCGATCCAGCGGACAATCCCCTGAAGAAACTGGAATTGACCACCAGGTCGGCTGACTTTGCCCGCCAGGGTAACGAATTCGCTTTCGCTTTCTTGGACAAGGTGAACAAAGGGTCTGATAAGGATTTTATCGTCTCGCCTCTGAGCATGCAGTTCTTGCTTGGAATGATCCTGGATGGGGCTAAAGGTCAGACCGCGGACGAGATTTGTGAAGTTCTGGGCTATGGCGCCGGGGAGGTCAGCGCGGTCAACGAATACTGCCAGTCCATGCTTGAGCAGCTTCCTGAATTGGATAAGGCGACTAAGCTATCCATCGCGAATGCGGTTATGGTCAACAAAAACTATCCGCTGCTTGACAGCTATAAATCAACTGTCTCGAAATATTTTGACGCTGAGGTCTCAAATATGGACTTTTCGAATAACAAGGCTGCGGTTTCGGCGATTAACAAGTGGTGCTCCAACCATACGAATGGCCTTATTTCGGAGGTCATCAAGTCTGTGAGTCCAAATGATCTGGCATACCTGCTCAACGCGGTGTATTTCAAGAGCCAGTGGAAGAATAAGTTCCCTAAGGAGAACACTTCAAATGCTCCTTTCACCACTGAGGACGGCTCAACAAAGACGGTTCAGATGATGCGTATGCGCGAACGGTTATTATACCAGGACAACGATGTGCTCCGGGCGGTCCGTCTCCCATTTGGTAATGAGGCATATTCAATGGTGGTTATTCTTCCTGCTGAGGGTAAGACACTTTCCGATGTTACGGAGAGCCTGGACAGTGAGTCATGGTCTAAGTTCAGGTCGAGCATGGTCTTTTGCGACGTGGATTTGTGGCTCCCGAAATTCGAGACCAAATACCATATTAACCTCAATGGAGTCCTCTCAGCCATGGGAATGCCGTCTGCATTCAGCTCCATGAGCGCTGACTTCTCGGCAATGTCGAAGGAAGACATATACCTTAGTTTTGTCCAGCAGGACGCTGTCATAAAGGTCGATGAGGTTGGAGCTGAGGCGGCGGCTGTGTCATCAGCTGGATTTACCACCGCCGCCGCGCCTGGACAGCATGTTGTTTTCCATGCTGACAAACCATTCCTTTATCTCATCACGGAGTCCAGCACCGGAGCCATTCTCTTTGCCGGGAAATATGCCGGGAAATGAGATGTCAGATATTTCCAAGGTAGACAGTCTTGATTCCGAGGGATAGGGCAATGTCCCTTGCCATGGTGAGGGTTGCCTTTGGAGTAGGTGAGATATCCGTCATCTTGTATCTCGGGAAAAAACGGCTGAAATGAAGCGGCACTTCCTGAAGTCCGTTGGAAACCATCCATTTACATAGCTTGCCAACCTGCTCCGCCGAGTCATTCAAACCGGTCACGAGCAGGTTGGTTATTTCCACATGTACGCCGGCCTCTTTCATGGCGATAATGTTTTCCAGTACCGGGGAGAGCGTGGCACCGCAGTACTTGCGATAAAAGTCGTCATCCATGGCCTTTATGTCAATATTCGCGGCATCAATGAAAGGAAGAATCTCACTCAGAGGTTCTTTCTCGACATATCCGGCTGAGACCAGTATATTCTTCAAGCCTTTCTCATGAGCGAGAGAGGCTATGTCGAACATATATTCCCACCAGGTAAAAGGCTCGGTGTAGGTGAAAGCGATGGATGGAAGTCCTTTTTTGAGGCAGATGGACACGATTTCTTCAGCTGATAGTGTACCACTTTCCACATCTTCTGGGGCGGACTGTGAAATGTCGCTATTCTGGCACCACCGGCAGGAGAGGTTGCATCCTGTGCAACTTAGTGATAGGCAATAGGTTCCCGGCATGAAGCGATTCAAGGGCTTCTTCTCGACCGGATCAATCGCAAGGGCGCATGGACTACCGTATGACATGGCGTACAACTTGCCGTCGTGGCATTCGCGGCTCCGGCATAAGCCTCTTTTACCCTCCTTTATATGGCAATGATGGGGACACAGAAGGCACCGGACCCCATCTTCTGATGAGTTATAGAATTTGGCTTCAGTCATATTCTTTCACGACCTCGGTCTGGTAAGTGTAAAGCTCCGCATCTTTCCATCCGTAGTACCCAATGCCCGCCTTGTCCCTTGCGCAGTGCCCGAGGAATTCCTCAGTATTCCAGCCAGTCTCCTTCGCGACTTGGGGCAGGAAGGTGCCGTGGTTGTATCCCTTTATCATGTAGATTCCGTCCCTTCCCAGTTTGAACTCGTCGATGGACTGAATCTTCTTGAGAGGGGATAGCACGGAGACCTCGATCGTAATCTTAGAGGCTTCTTTCTTGGATAATACAGGGAATCGAGGGTCATCGAAGGCAGCGCTTCTAGCCATCTCTTTTATCGTGGAATGAAGACTTGAAGGAGAGGTGAAACGGCCGATGCAGCCCCGCAGGTGGCCGTCGAGATAAAGAGTGACAAACACTCCATAACCTTTTTCTTTCAATATTCCGACAGGGGAGTCATCCCCGCCATAATCCAGGCCAAGATAGGAATAGATCGATGAGCGTGCGGTGGCGATCATTCTCTCCTTCTCTTCTTGAGTGAAGTGGAAAAGATGCCCTGATGATGTTATAACGAAGGAATTGTATCCCACGACCCTGTCTTTGTCGCCATAAGGGGAGTCTCCGGAGTTCCTGTACATCAGATGATCGGCTGAGAATCCTTTCCGTCCTTGAGTGTCCATCATTTCAAGGAGGACAGCTATCGCGCAGGCTCCGCATGCGGCGGTACCCTGACCGGGAAAGTTTTTCTTATCGATTTGCCTGATAGCATGAAGGAACTCGGCCAGTCCCCCTGTAGTTATCGTCTCAGCGAGATAGAGATCTGAAGCCTTCGCGTCCTCATAAGATGGGTAATGTGAGAAATCCGAACTGATAATGAACAGGTTATCCTCGTTGAAATATGGCTGAAGCACTTTCGCGATGTCTTGTATGACGCTGAGGCGTTCTGTTCCGATCACGATCGGGACAATAGGCGGGACTTCCTTGAATACCATCTGGAGGAAGGGCAGTTGGACTTCGAGGCAATGCTCGTCGTCATGGGCCGCCTTGCTCCAGAAAGTGAATGCACCTTTTCCTTCACTTATGAGCTTCTTACCGAACGAAACATCCACGGGAACCAATCCCAGGGGAGTTTCCGCATAGGAGTATAGTGTGTCCACGCTCGCTCCAGCGAATCCCGCCCTGTGGCTGGGACCAAGCAGGAATACCCTTTTGTAGGCATGCCCACGTGGGATTCTATTATAGGCGGAAGCGGCGACTTCACCACTGAAGACATAGCCGGCGTGGGGAACGATTATGGCCCGAGGGGGAGTTGACGAACTGTTATCAGAAGGATGCAGCCATTCTCCCAACATGGATTTGATTTCCCTGGCTGATGAAGGGTAGAAAGAACCGGCTACCGCAGGCTTTCTCGTTTTCTGAATATCTCCGGACATTTGAGTGATCCTCCCTTACGCGAAGATAACTATTTCCTGAGGAAATCCGAGGGTGTTATTCCTGTTGTATTCTTGAAAAGGCGGGTGAAATGGTGCGGGTACTCAAAGCCCAGTAAATGAGCTGTTTCTCCTATGTTGTGACCATTCATCATGAGGTTTTTCCCCTGCTCGATCACGAAGGAATGTATGTATCCGATGGCGGTACCGCCAGTCGCCTTGTGGATGACATCTCCCAGGTAACGGGCTGAATACGCGAGTTCGTCGGCGCAGTATTGGACGGACGGTACACCTCTCTCCAACTGCTTTCCATCCATGTAGTATTCCCTAAGCAGGTTGTGGAAGCGTTTGAGAATATCCGATGTGGTCTTGTCTTCTTTTGAGAGCTGGCGTAGATAGATCCGGTTGCAATATTCAAGAATGACACGAATATAGGATAGGATGAGGGAGCGGAGTGCGGGGGAGTCTGTGTTTTCCTGCAGCTCATGCCGCATCTGCGTAAGCAGCTGCGTGATCCGACCCCATTCCGCAGGCTCCATCTTGAGGGTCTCTGTGGCGAAATAGGAGAAAAAGTGATAATCCTTCATCTTGGACTCCAGATCGGTTCCGTGAAGGAGTTCGGGCGAGAACATCAGAACCCATCCGCTTATGAATATCTTTTCTCCGTTGTCTTCCTTTCCTCCTATCTGACCGGGCTCCACTGCGATGATGGAACCGTCGGCCGCATCAAACATCTTCATTCCGTAAGTGAGATTCTTTGGGAAGTTTTTTTGTATGAATAGGCCATAGACTCCGTAGCGGTTCAAGCTGGAGCGGATAGGAGAGACTTCGTCATAGTGGATAACATTCACGAGTGGATGCAGGATTGGGGCACCCAGATAACTGGCATAGACGTTTGGGTCTGAGATACTAAGAATGGTCTTCATAGTGCTTGTAAAGGTAGAAATATTCGGGTAATAATACAAATTTCTGCGATATTGGTATATATTGGACAAAAATCGGTAAAAGATTTACAGGCGAATGGCCTACCTTTGCAAAAACATTGAATATGAGATATTTCATTCCAATTGCTTTAACATCGCTTATGCTTTTAGGCTGCAACAATAAAACAGAAGATATGAACACGCTTTCCCTAACCCAGGAATGGGACAAGACCTTCCCGAAATCCGAACTGGTCAACCATAGTAAAGTCACCTTCCACAACCGCTACGGGATTGAATTGGCGGCGGACATGTATGTCCCGAAGGAGATTCCCGGTCAGTCCGGGAATGGGGCGGCCATCAAACTTCCGGCGATCGCCGTCAGCGGCCCTTTCGGTGCAGTGAAGGAACAGTCTTCCGGGCTGTACGCTCAGCACATGGCAGAGAGAGGTTTTGTGACAGTCGCTTTCGATCCTTCTTTTACCGGTGAATCTGGCGGTGAACCTCGCAGGATGGCATCTCCGGACATCAACACAGAAGACTTCTTGGCGGCGGTAGACTTCCTTTCAAATTGCGAAATAGTTGATCCTGAGTGTATTGGCATAATTGGTATATGCGGCTTCGGCGGTATAGCCATTAACGCCGCCGCTCTTGATCCACGCATCAAGGCGACTGTGGCGTCCACGATGTACGATATGAGCAAAGTCAATGTTGAAGGCTATTTCGCGAGCGAGGATACCCCCGCCCAGAGGATGGAAAAACGCAAGGCGCTTGCTGCCCAACGCACAAAGGATTATGCTTCTGGAACTTACGAGCGTGCTGGCGGTGTCATCGACCCGCTTCCGGAAGACGCTCCATGGTTTGTCAAAGACTATCACGCATATTACAAGACTCCTCGCGGCTACCACAAGCGCAGCGGCAACTCCAATGATGGCTGGAATGTCATAGGCTGCCAGAGCTTCATGAATCAGCCCCTGCTGGCCTGGGCAGGGGAGATCGAGAATCCCGTGCTTCTCATCCATGGTGAGAAGGCCCACAGCCGCTATTTCAGCGAATATGCGTACAGCTTGTTGACTGGTTCCAATAAAGAACTTATGATCATCCCCGGCGCTTCCCATGTTGATCTCTACGACGATGTGGCCGGTGTGATTCCTTACGACAAAATGGAATCTTTCTTCAAAACTAATCTGAAGTAATATGTTCCGTACATTAGCGATCAGCATCTTAACCCTACTCTTTCCCGTGCTGCTCTCCTGTGAGAAACCGGAGGCCATCATTCCTGACACTCCAAAAGAGCATGAGGAACAGAATAAGGACAATGGTAAGGACGAGCCTACAGGAAACACAACTGAAGAGACTCCTACTCCCGTCGAAGCGAGCGGCAAGACGCTTGTCGTTTATTACAGCTTCACCGGTAATTGCAAATCCATAGTCACTTCGTTGACCACCAACATCGATGCGGATGTGCTTGAGATTCTGCCCGCGCAAGCGGGACTTGACTATGCGGCAAACAACTATGCTATCGGCAGCGGCTTGATTTCAGCTATACGGGAGAAACCAAGTGAAGCGGCAAGTTACCCGGCCATCAAGCCGTTTAGCCGTAATGCGGCCGATTACGAGAGAATCATTGTTGTCACGCCACTTTGGTGGAGCAATATGGCAGCCATAATGCAGAGTTACCTCTTCCAGGAGGGCTCTAAAATGAAGGGCAAAACCATAGGCCTCATTGTTTCCAGCCATTCCAGTGGTATCTCATCCGTTGTGGCCGACGCCAAGAGGCTGATTCCGGAAGGCGTTTTTCACGAGAATAATCTCTGGATTAACGCGTCAAACAGATCTCAACAAGATGCTCTCATTAAGGAATGGATATCAGGTTTTAGTAATAATTCCGACACTATGCCAGACAAAATCAAAATCACAGTTTCCGGGAAGTCTCTCCCGTTGAAAATCGAGAATAATGAAGCGACTAGAGCCCTAGTGGCGGCATTAAGGGAAGCTTCCATCTCCTATGGAGCCGACGACTACGGCGGCTTCGAGAAGGTAGGATCTCTTGGCCGTTCGCTTCCCAGAAATGATACCCAGACTTCTGCCCAACCCGGTGAGGTGATTCTGTACAACGGAAACCAGATCGTGCTGTTCTACGGCAGCAACACCTGGAGCTACACTCGTATCGGAAAGATTGAATATGGCACTTTGGATGAGTTGAAATCCTTTCTGAAGGCAGGACAAGGCAAAATAACGGTATCTTTGTCATTATGATGAAAAAGATTCTTACTATATTGGTCGCGGCAGTCACATTTATGAGTTGCGGTAATAAAATGATAACGATGAACCTGTATTACACAGGTAAAGACGGTAGCGCCAAGAGGTTCGTCGAAGAGATGGAATCGAGTGGCACCGCCGATGCCATAAGAGCAGAGGAGGGCAACTTGAGATATGATTATTTCATGTCCACGGATGATCCCGAGACAGTCCTTTTGATTGACAGTTGGGCTAGCCAGAAGGCGTTAGACACTCATCATCAGACTCCCATGATGGAAACTATCGCCGCTTTAAGGGAGAAATATGATCTCACTATGAAAGCTGAGCGGTATTACAGGGCGGATGAGGATCTGACATCTAACGATGCGAAGTTTATTAGAACCAAAGACGAATCAATGAAAACACAGACTGTCGATTTCTCAGTATGGCCTAAGGGTGAACCTAATACGGCATATGCTAAGTATTTCACTGGCAATAGTTTCCTTGCGCAGATGGATGGCGGGATGGCCAATGTCACCTTTGAGCCTCGTTGCCGTAACAACTGGCATATTCACCATAAGCAAGTTCAGGTGCTGATTTGCGTCGCTGGCCGTGGTTGGTATCAGGAATGGGGAAAGGAGGCTGTGCCGATGACTCCCGGCACAATCATCGCGGTTCCCGCCGAGGTCAAGCACTGGCACGGAGCGGCAAAGGACTCTTGGTTCCAGCATCTTACCTATCACAAAGACGTGCGGGAAGGTGCCAGCAATGAATGGTTGGAACCAGTTTCCGATTCGCTATACGATGCCTTATAGTGTAACTAACTCCAGGAATAATCGTTATCTTTGTGTAATTGACAAAGCAGCGATTATATGAATATCAGACTCGAGAATTCAACTGATTACCGGGATGTGGAGAATCTCACCCGGGAGGCGTTTTGGAATGTCTACCGTCCCGGATGTACGGAGCATTACGTTCTGAATCAATACAGGAACAACCCAGATTTCATTCCGGAATTGGACTTTATCATGGAGGAGGAAGGCCGTCTTATCGGCCATGTGATGTTCTCCAAGGCCGAATTGATATTGCCTGATGGATCACATAAGCCGTCATGGACCTTCGGTCCCATCAGCATCCATCCGGGCTTCAAGCGTAAAGGCTACGGACTCAAATTGCTGAACTATGCGCTGGGAAAGGCTCGTGAGATCGGTGTCGGTTTCCTTTGCATGGAAGGGAATATCGATTTTTACAAACACGCCGGCTTTGGTCTGGCGAGTGAATTCAATATCCACTATCACGATATTCCCGATGATGCGGACGCGTCATTCTTTCTTGCCCAGGAGCTAATTCCCGGCTGGCTCATGGCCAATGGGATAACTGAGGCGACCTATTGCCCTCCGAGAGGCTATTTTGTGGCTGACGAGAATCCGGAAGCCTTCGAGATGTACGAGGCCACATTCCCTCCAAAGGAAAAGTTGCGCCTTCCTGGGCAACTGACTTACGATAACGTGATGGAAACAAGCCGGCTCATCCTCCGGCCATGGCGTGACAGTGACGCCGAGGTACTGTTCAAGTGGGCATCGGATCCCGATGTCGGGCCACGTGCCGGATGGCCTCCTCACAAATCTGTCGAAGAGAGTTTGGAAGTGATACGGACTATATTTCATAATGACACGACTTGGGCAATTGAATTGAAGGAGACAGGCGAGCCTGTCGGCGCCATGGGTTTTTTGTCCGCTGAAGATACCAACTTGCCTTCCAGGGAAAGCGAACCTATGGTGGGCTATTGGGTATGCAAGCCATATTGGAATAAGGGTATTTGTACAGAGGCTTTGCGTCTGATGATTGACCATGTACGGAAGACTACAAGTGTCAAATCACTGATTGGCAGCCACTTCGTTGACAACCCGGCCAGTGGTCGGGTGATGGAGAAGTGTGGTTTCCTTTCCACTGGGGAGACCTGTACTGATGAGACACTCGCAGGTTCTGATCGCCCGATGCGGGTCTTAAGATTTGAGATCAAACATTAATAAACTATAGCCATGGAACAGAAGTTTTGCCAGAGCTGCGGTATGCCGCTCACCGAGGAGCTTCTCGGCACCAATGCCGATGGAAGTAAGAATGAGGATTATTGCATCTACTGCTATAAAGACGGAAAATTCTTGCAGGACTGCACGATGGATCAGATGATTGAGTTCTGCGCCCAGTTCGTGGACGAAGTGAACAAAGGTCTTCCGCGGCCCATCACGAAAGAGGAGTACATCAGCCAGATGAAGATGTACTTCCCGCAATTAAAGCGTTGGAGAAAAGAATAGACGAATCCTTAAAGTGATTCTGCGAATCGCTTCAAAGCCTCTTCGTCCAATCTTTGTACTGTCCAATCTGAGAGGGGAGCGGCGCCGATGGAATGGTATATCGACAAGGCTGACTCGTTCCAGTCGAGGCAGATCCATTCCATGCGGCCGCAGTTCCTTTCCACGGCGAGTTTCGCCACATATTTAAGAAGCGCCTTACCGTAGCCAAGGCCTCGTTTCTCTGGAAGTATAAATAAGTCCTCCAGATACATTCCTTTACGGCCCACAAAGGTGGAGAAGTTGTGGAAGAACAGCGCGAATCCTACTGCGGTTCCATCCTCTTCAGCGAGAACAACCTCAGCGGAACGCTCCTCAAACAAGGAATGGAAAATGGTGGCGTCGTCCGCGACAACATCATCGGCACATTTCTCATACACGGCGAGTTTCTTGATGAAGTCAAGGACCAGGCCAGCCTCATCGGGCCTGGCCGGGCGGATCATGAAAGGTTTTGTGGTTCCCATGGATGCAAAAATAATATAATTGCGCAAAAAGCCTTATCTTTGAGTATTCACAAAAAACAACAATACCATTATGGCAAGAAAGAATTTCGGCGCTAAGCCTTATACCTATCCTCAGCCCGTTTTTATTATCGCCGCATACGGGGAGAATGATGTTCCCTCGGCTATGAACGCCGCATGGGGAGCTATTTCCGATTATAAGGAAATATCCATGGACCTCTCTAAGGGCCATAAGACTGTGAAGGATATCCGTTCCCGGGGTGCGTTCACGGTGAGCATGGGAACTCTTTCTCAGTTGGTCGCCTGCGACTATGTGGGTGTAGTTTCCGGCAACAAGGTTCCTGATAAGGTGGCCAAGGCGGGCTGGCATGTGGAGAAATCATCCTTTGTGGATGCGCCTATCATTCAGGAACTTCCGCTAACTCTCGAGTGCAAGCTCATCTCTTACAACGAGGACACGGGAATCCTTAAGGGTGAGATAGTGAATGTTAGTGCCGATGAAAGCATCCTGGATGAGAACGGAAATGTATCTGTAGCTAAACTTCAGCCTATTAGCTTTGACCCGTTCAACAACAAATATGTGGTCCTGGGCGAGACTGTTGGAAACGCGTTCAAAGACGGCCTGCAATTGAACCGATAAAGCGTAATGAGGAACACCATTGGTTATATTCTTGGCTTTCTGGTATTTGTGCTCGGAATTCCAGCGATTATGTGGTTGACATCCGGTAGACCATTTCCATGGGTACCAGCGTCGCCATGGGCCGTTTTGGCTGCCGTACTAATGGTTACGGGTTTGGTTTTGAGTATATGGTCCATAGTCCACATGAAGAAAGTGGGCGAGGGTAATCCCTTTGATGCCTATAACCATGAATTGGCACCTCGTACCAAGCATCTTATGACGGATGGCCCATATAAGTACACACGTAACCCAATGCTGGTCGGGATTTATATCTACGACCTCGGCGTACTGCTATGGCTCCAGAGTTGGTGGCCATTAGCTATCTTTGCGATAGAGATAGTACTGCTGACCTTGCAGGTCAGATCAGAGGAGAAGCGCTTGGAGGCTGATTTTGGCGATGAGTATCGTGCTTATAAACAATCAGTTCCACGGTATCTATTTAAGTGATGCATTACGGCTTCAGGATGGCGGCGAATCCTCCGGAGGCGGCGAGATGGACATCGATTTTATCGGTCTTTTTGACCTGAAGCACTTCCTTTTCCAAGTGGTTGGGATCCGTGTCGGTGTCTTCGGCATCGGTGAATAGCTCCATTGTGTATTCACCATCTCCAATGAAGTCAAGCGGGAGGGAAATATCTCTCGCTGAATGATTTCCGATGGCTCCCACAAACCATTTGTCACCCTTCCGGCGGGCAGTGACCACATATTCATCGAGCTTGGCCTGGGGCACAATGGTCTCATCCCAAACCGTGGGGACCTCCTTGATGAACTCGAACCCGGGCTGATTCTCATAGTTTGCGGGGGCGTCTGAGACCAGGTGCAAACTGCTCTCCAATGTCACGTACATTGCAAGCATATGGCAGCGAGTACTGGTGACATAAGGATGAAGAGGCATGACCTTGTAATCGTCATATGGAAGCGACAGGAAACCTCCCAAATGGTAATCCGCGGGGCCGGCCAGGCAGCGTGTGAACGGCATATTCAAGTCGTGGTCGGCACCCATCTGGCGGGCATAGTCCCACTTGTAAACCTCATAGTTGAGAGTGTTCTCCCTGGTGAATTCGCAAGGATATGTCCTTTGCAGACCCGAGGGCTTGCTGGCACCGTGGAATTGGATATGGAGATGGTACTTCATCGCAAGCTCCAGCACTCGTTTCTGGTACTCGATCATCTCCTGGTCGTCACGGTCCATGAAGTCCACCATCATTCCCTTAATGCCTAACTCCTGGAACTTCTTGAAAGATCCCTCGATATCATTAGCCAGCGCCTCCCAGTGTACCCAGACACGCATATCCACGCCTTTTTGTTTGGCATAATCGCAGATTGGCTTGATATCGAAACCGGGGTAGATTTCTGTCGGGCAGTCTTCATCTCCGGGAGCGCCTGGCACCCTGTCTACTTTCGCATACCAGACGACCTCGGATCCATTTGAATTGAGGATTCCGGATATTGAGTGATATTCAATGCCGTTAGCGACGCAGAAGTCAATATACTCCTTGCTGATGTTGAAATTGACGGTTTGGAGGTCGCCTTTTTTCGCCTCAGGGGAAGACTGATAGCCGTTCCACCATGGCCAGGTCGCTTTGCCTGGTTTAATCCACGAAAGGTCTGTGTCCTCGCAAGGGTCGCAAAGAGTGGTCAGAATATTTGACTCCATCAGCGCTCCGGCCCTGTCAGAGATAAGGAACACCCTCCACGGAGACCTGTGGGGCAGGTCTGCCAAGACGCTGTATTCTGGCTTGTCCATTCGTGGAGTCAGAACACCTTTAAGCGTGCTGTTTTCGGCCGTAACACGCATGCCGGCGAAGTCAACCACCATCGCTTCCGTGAGGGCGAGGAAAGCGCCGCTGTCATAAGAAAGCAGCACTGGCATATCAGCGGTTTTCCCAACGTTGTGCCCGCTTAGACGAAGAGTGGTGTAGGGGGACTCATGCGAGCAGACCAACCCAGGGAGATACATTGCTTTGAGAATAGGATCGCCGGTCGGGTGAAGATCCATTAGCTCGCTGCGAATACGCAGACTATCAATACCTTCCTGCTCTGGGAACAGATAGCGGAAGGCGACCCCGTCATTGAATGCCCTCAGGCAGATATCCACCTTGCGACCATCTGGTGAGGTCAGAGAAACAACACGCTGGTTTGAGACGCTGTGAATATGACTGGCCTTACCAACGGGCATGTCGTAGTCATCCGTGACTCGTTCCAGCTTCCCTGGTTTCATTTTTACTCCGGCACCGAAAGATCCTTCCTCAAACTCTATCCCGACAGGGGAGGGGGAGATCAGCCTTTCGCCTTTATAGTCAATGGATAAGAGCAACTTCCCAGTGTCTTCGCTGATGCTGATGACAAGGTTCTTGTCAGGAGAGGGGACAGAGACAACCGATGACGAGCAAGCTGAGAGTATTAACGACAAGGCTGCGGCAGCGATTGACATCGCAAGGAATGATCTTTTTCTCATAATTGATTGATTAATAATCGTTGATGCTTTCGATTCTCAGACGGAGGGTTCCGGATGGGGTTTGTGCCTCGACGATTTCGCCGACCTTCTTGCCCATCAGGGCTGCCCCGATAGGGGATTTCAGCGAAATCTTGCCAGCCTCGAGGTCCATCTCGTGTGGGCTGACTATCTCGAAATTCATGCGGGCATTTGTCGAGAGATTCGTGAATTCGACTCGGCTTAGAAGGCAAACCCTGTCTTTGGGTAGATTGTCGGGGTCGATCACACGTGAATGCTCCAGGACATTCTGCAGGAAACGTATACGGCTGATGGTCTTCCCTTGGTTCCTTCTGGCTTCGCGGTATCCCGCATTATCGCTTCGGTCCCCTTGAGCGCTAGCCTCCGCGAGGGCGTCCTTAACCTTGGGGTAGACCACGTCAATAAGGTTGCGCAGTTCAGCCGCAATCTCATCGTATCGTTGCTTTGAAAGGTATTCCATAGTGCTAATTTACGTGCAAACCGAGAGAAAAGCAAATTATCACTCTCCTCATCTGTTCCGGTGAAGGTCTTTTTGAACTGGAAATGACATAATAATCAATTATTATTCTTACTTTAATGCCATGTTTGTAAAGTGTATCCTCCTAATCCTGTTCTTTGCCGTGATGATCGGGGTCGGCATTTATTGCCGCCGCACCGCATCTGATGTGCAGGGTTTTGTCCTGGGAGGCCGCAATGTCGGCTCCTGGCTTACGGCATTCGCATTCGGTACGTCTTACTTCTCGGCGGTCATCTTTGTCGGATACGCCGGCCAGTTCGGCTGGAAGTACGGACTGGCGGCCACATGGATCGGCCTGGGCAACGCACTCATCGGCTCGCTCCTTGCCTGGCGGATTTTGGGGCGCCGGACACGTCTGATGACGCAGCATCTGCAGAGCGCCACGATGCCAGACTTCTTCGGGAAGCGTTTTTTCAGCAACCCGCTAAAGGTCGCGGCTTCTGTCATCGTATTCATTTTCCTCATTCCCTATACCGCATCGCTGTATAACGGTCTCTCACGTCTTTTCAGCATGGCCTTCCACGTCGATTATGTCTGGTGCGTGCTTGGAATGGCCCTCCTCACCGGCATCTATGTGGTGGTGGGTGGTTATATGGCGACTGCCGTGAACGATTTCATCCAGGGATTGATCATGCTGGTGGGCATATGCGCCGTCATCGCGTCCGTGCTCAATGGCAATGGGGGATTCACTGCGGCGGTGGAGAGCCTGTCGCATATCCCATCCGAGTCCGCCCCCAACCTGAACGGCGCCTTTGTATCTTTCCTGGGGCCACAGCCCCTCTATCTGCTGGGTGTGGTGATGCTGACTTCCCTGGGAACTTGGGGACTGCCGCAGATGGTGGGTAAGTTCTACGCCATCCGCAATGAGGCGGCCATCCGCAAGGGTACGTTCATCTCCACCTTTTTCGCCATTATCGTAGCCGGTGGTTGCTATTTCCTGGGCGGTTTTGGGCGGCTTTACGGGCAGAACATCGAGTACACGGCGGCTGGCACCCCGGTCTACGACAGCATCGTCCCGTCCATGCTCAACACCCTGCCGGACCTGATGATCGGCGTCGTGATTATACTGGTCCTATCCGCATCCATGTCGACCTTATCCTCGCTGGTGCTCACCTCCGGGTCCACGCTGACACTGGACATCATCGATCCGGCCATGGCCAAGGCCCGTCAAGGCAAGAATATGACGGACCGCACCCAGCTACTTTGCATCAGGTTGCTCGTGCTATTCTTCATCATCGTGTCTTCCGTGATCGCCATCGTCCAGGCCAAGAGTTCCGTGACCTTCATAGCACAGCTCATGGGCATTTCATGGGGTGCGCTGGCTGGCGCTTTCCTGGCCCCGTTCCTGTACGGCCTCTACTGGAAACGCACGACTTCCGCGTCGGTCTGGGCCTCTTTCATCGTGGGCATCGGTGTCATGTGCGGCTGCATGTATTGCACCTTCACAGGCAAGACTTTCCTCAGCCCGTACTTCACCTCGCCGATCAATGCCGGTATGCTGGCGATGCTGTTGGGTCTGGTGGTCGTACCCGTCGTGAGCCTCTGCACCAAGCAAAGCCGGAAAGCTGAGGTGGAAGAAATGTTCAGCTGCTACAGCAGCACGGTGAAGGTCCGCGCCACGGACGCCCTGTCCGAGGAAGCGGAGTAGAACTAGAAAACGAACGTATAACCAATACCCAACGTGTGACAGGCGGCCGTCAGGCCGCCTTTGTCGTACAGGTGGAACATATAGAAGAAATCCAGCCCGTGACCTTTGCCAAGGCTGATTTCCGTACCGGCATAATGTAGCGATCGCACCCATTTCCCGGTATCGAAACTGCTGAAGAACTCGTACATCAGGTAGGGGGTCCATCTGCTCTCAGGGACCCTGTATTGGCCGCGGATCCGGGTTCTCAGGGTATTGCTGAAAGACTCCGCATCCGGATTGTAGGCCAATTCGTACTTCTCACGGAGAGCGAGTGCCAGGCCTTCGCGCTTGAGGGTCTCTGTCAGGCACAGAACAGCCTTGTGCTGGGTGATGCCGCCAGCCGCTGGAATCTGCCAATACTCATAACTCAGGTCGCCCTTGAGCCAGCTGTTGAAGTTGTAGCCGCCACCGGCCATCGCGAACCAGCACTCCGTACCCTGGATGTTGTCATAGGAACGGTGCTCCAGACGGGCCATGGCGTAGGGCGCGCCGAAAGATTTGACAAGCTGTACGCTGCTCCAGGTTCCGAGATCGGAAGTGGTCTGGGCGTTAGCGGTCTTTGCGGTTAATACCGCGATAACAGCAAGGAGGGTGACAATTAATTTTTTCATACACTACTGATTACCAAGAGCAAAGGTACAAACATTCGCGGATTTTTGTTCCATATTTCTCAATTACGAAACTCCTTGGATAAAAGTCGCTGTAGAAGTGGCCATCGACATTAGTGCCGAGGACATCATTGGTCTTTGATTATATTATTATTTAACTTATAATTGTAATTGCAGGATAGTTGAATCTTGCTAAAACACCACAATGACAATTATTTTATATTATAAAATGAGAGACCTATGAGGCATCATCCATTTCTTCTCCTTTTCGCCGGGCTGTCGCTTTTCGTTGCGATCGGCCTGCCTGCCCAATCCCTTCATGACCAGCAAGCCCGGGAGACGCCGGACTGGTTCAAGAAGGGAGTCACTTACCAGATCGCACCCCGGGCGATGAGCGAAGAAGGAACCTTGAAAGGTGCCGAGGCGCATCTCGAGCGCCTGAAGGACCTGGGAGTCACGACAGCCTACCTACTTCCAGTAAATGTGGCAGATACGGACATGGACCGCAAGTTCTGGAGCCCGCGCCAGATCAAGTCCGGTTTCGAGGATCCCCGGAATCCCTACCGGGCCGCGGATTATTTCCATGTCGACCCGGAGTATGGCACGGACCAGGATCTCAAGGACTTTGTGGACCATGCCCATGCCATCGGTATGAAGGTCATGTTGGACCTCGTTTTCTTCCATTGCGGTCCCGGTGCACAGGTCCTGAAGCAGCATCCGGAGTATTTCCAGCGGGAAGCCAACGGAGAACTGCTACTTGGCAAGTGGCGTTTCCCGGTCTTCGATTATACGCGGCGGGATGTCCGGGAATATATCAAGACTGTCATGCGGTACTACATCGCCGATTTCAACGTGGATGGTTTCCGACTGGACGTGGCAGATCGGATCGAGCTCGATTTCTGGGAGGAAGCGCGCAAGGAACTGGATGAATTCCGTCCGGGCTTTGTCATGGTCGCCGAGGGCCAGAAACCTGCCAACACGCGCTATGCTTTTGATGCCAATTACGGATGGCCCGTGTGTTCGAATGTAGTCAATTCCCTTCTTCGAAAGAGTGTGACGGATATGTCAGAGTGCGATGCGTCCACCATCCGAAAGGCACATGAGGAGTATTTTGCCAAGTGTCCGAAGGGAACCCTTTTGTGGTATTTCACGGACAATCATGACCAATCGAATGAGTGCTACGACAATCGGTTTGAATCGTCCCTCGGGTATGAACGCTGCACGCTGGCCATCGCTTTCGATTTCGCCATGGACGGGGTTCCTTTCCTCTTCAACGGGGAAGAAGTCTGCCACGACAAGCGGGTCTCGATTTTTGGTCACAAGGACTGCTGGATCAACTGGAAGGAGTATCTGGAGACGCCTCATGCCATAGAACGGGCAGCCAACATCAAGGCATGGTCGGCGATGCGGCAGCAATACAGCTCCCTGACCGAAGGGGAGACGATTTGGATTGACAATGACCAGCCGAAGGCCGTCTGCTCCTTCCTGCGCCATGACGGCGTCTCTGAGGACATCTTCTTTGTGGGTAATTTCTCCGACAAGAAGGTAAAGGTGAAACTCGCTGGCGGGAGCAAGTATACGCTCGCTCCCTGGGGCTTCGTATTCGGTCCGCGGTAGGCCTAGACCTTGAGGAAGACCTTCTTCTTATACAGGAAATACAGGAACAGCCACCAGACGGCGATGTAGCCGGCTGCCAGCAGGATCGCGCCCCCGTGCTCTCCGAGTTTTGACGCCAGACCGCCTAGGAAGAATTGTGTGATCCCTCTGAAGTTGATGATCGTTTGGGCCAAATAGATCGTGATGGCATTCATCCCGATAACCTGGAAGAAGAAACTCCAGCACGCATGTCCTTTCACATCGATGATCCAATAGAAAAAGGCAAACAGCGCGATCGAGGCGGCTCCGTTGACGAGCGTGAAGGAGGAAGACCAGATCTTCTTATTGATCGGGCAGTCAAACGAAATGAGAAGTCCAAGAACGAGCATCACGGCGGCTGCCGCTAGCAGGATGAGCGTCTTCTTGTCTCCGGACAGGCCATCTTTCCGGCAACGGATGAAATCTCCCGTGAACATACCGAAGAGGACCGTGACGATGGAAGGGAGGTTCTCGATGGTCCCGCTCGGCTCCATGATTCCGTTCTCCCAGAGATGGCCCGGCATAATCAGGCGGTCGATGTAACCCGCGAAATTCCCTTCAAGGGATAGGGGATCCGTGCCGGCAGGCATGTCCGGAGCGGGCACATGGGAGATCAACAGCCAGTATCCGATGAGGATTCCTCCGGCAATGTACGCTCTCGTTTTCGCCGGACAGTGGATATAAAGTAGGGCGGCGCAGAACCAGGAGATACCGATCCGGCCGAGCACGCTGGCATAGCGGAAATCGGAGAAGTCCAACCTGAAGAAACCATTGAACACCCACCCCAGGAAAATGAGGAGAAGCAGTCGCTTGACGAGTTTCAAGTGGATCTTCTTCTGTGAGTCACCTCTTGCCACCTGCTTTGCATAGGAGAAGGGAAAGGACAGTCCCGTCACGAAGATAAAGAGCGGATAGATCATGTCCTCGAAATGAAGACCGTTCCACGGCACATGCTGCGTCTGGGTCAGGCACCAGTCGGAGAAACTTCCCGGGAAGGCCTTGCACAAGCTCAGGACTAGGGTGTTGAAGCCGATGATAAAGAGCATGTCGAAGCCCCGCAGGGCGTCGATGGACTTGACCCTTCCTGTAAATTGGTTTGTCTCTTCCATGTCGATTTATTGCTCCAGTTTTTTAAGTCTTTCTTAAACGTCATCTGCTGGGCAAGGATGAGGGGGATGGCGGACACGATGCAGGAAGGGTGACTAATATTTTTTTCATATACTTCTGATTACCAGGAGCAAAGGTACAAACATTCGCGGATTTAATTCCCTATTACTCAATTACGAAACTCCTTGGATAAAAATCGCTGTAGAAGCGGCCATCGATGGCGGTGAACTTCAGCACGCAGTAGTTTGGATCAGTTACACCGGCGGGATAGTATTGTGTGTCACCCTTGCGCCAGATCATTTCTTTCGAAGCGGCATCCGTCAGTACCTCCATCGTGCCTCTGAGCATCATGCCCATAAATCCTTTGGCATCGCAAAAATAGATGCTAGCCTTCGGGTTGGCCTTGTATTGAGCCACACGTATGGAGAAGGTGTTGGTCGTGAAGTAGAAGGTTTTGACACCCTCACGCTTGCGTGGCTTCAACATGGCCTTGGTCCAGGGAAAACCGTCCTGGTCGACTGATGAGATGTAAGCGATGGGCAGTTTGTCGGCCATCTGGGCAATGAGTTCTTTAACGCCTGCCAAAGCAGGGTTGACATTCACGGCTCCATCGTTACTCACATTCAACGTTTGGCGCCAACGCTTCAGCTGTGGGAAATACGTTTTCATCTGGCCGATATACTCCTCCTTGGTGATGGGCTTCTCCAATCCCTCGTTTACTGCATCGACAAACTGCGCACAATGTTCGATCATCTCTTCCATCGTGCAGT